>VFQP010000108.1_pt1 | contig 215401 bp, 218 predicted proteins | sample 3512351 | NCBI WGS metagenome assembly VFQP01 (sample SAMN10412372, study PRJNA504923) | tailings metagenome | isolation source: Relicate 1 Philex TSF1 revegetated site | place: Philippines: Tuba, Benguet | collected 2017-08-29 | reverse complement strand
GCGGCTGCGTCCTAAGCAGCGGGTCGGGAGTTCGAATCTCTCCGGGGACGCCATTCCTGTACAAAAGTGGGCACCGCGTTTTCTGGCGCCAGATTGTCGTTTTGGGCAAGCATACTGCTCAGAACCGCGTTTGAACCGGATAGCAGCAGCGGAAAAAGATGCTGGTTCGACAACTCTGGAAAAGCGCCTTTGGGATGCCACCGACCAATTTCAAGTCAATTCTGGCCTCAAGGCCCAGGAATATTCCGGTCCCATCCTTGGCCTGATCTTTCTGCGCTTCGCTGAAATGCGCTTCGCCGCCCAGCACACCAAGCTGGAAAAGGCCAAGGCATCACCCGGACGCAGCAGCCGGGATGATGAGCCCACGGCTTACCTTGCCAATTGGATTCACTATCTCAGCCCCGAGGCACGTTTCGATCATCTACTGACCCTGCCCGAGGCAGCCGATATTGGCGCCAAGGTCAACGCTGCCATGCGCGAGATCGAGAAGCACAATACACAGCTCACCGGCCTGCTAACCAGGCACAGCAAAGCTAATGATGACTGGCCTAGCCTTCCGGCAAGTATTGTCTGGGCGGAGTAGTTTTTACTAAGCTAAGCCGGTTGTTTGGGGGACTCTATAATATGCGTTTCTTCGCCGATGGCCCGAGCATTCCGGAAGAGCTACTTGCAGAACACGACAATGGCAATGTGGTGTTCTTCTGTGGGGCAGGCATCTCGCTACCGGCCGGCCTCCCAAACTTTGCTACCCTGGCGAAAAAAATCATCGACGACTTAGGAAGCCCTGCCGATTCAAAAGCCAGAATGCTATTGGAAAGATCAGGCTCTGATACTGATTTTGCCCCACCACTTGATCAGGTCTTTACGCTTCTACAACAGGAATATGGTGACACATATATTGAGACTGTCGTAAGCGACTTGCTCAAAACTCCGACCAAAGCTGATACAATTCTACATGCGACAATTCTGCGACTGTCTCGGAATGCAAATAAGCGTCTTCAGCTTGTTACCACCAATTTTGATTGGTTGTTTGAGCGCGCAGATAAACGAATAAAGACCTATGTACCGCCAACATTGCCTGATTTGGCAAGCGGACATCCGCTGGAAGGTCTCGTTTACCTACACGGCCGTCGCGCAAATAATGCGCCATTCGGTCAAGTTCGCCGTCAAGGTCTCGTCCTTAGCAGTGCAGATTTTGGCCGGGCATATTTAGCTGATGGATGGGCCACGCGATTCGTTCGTGACTTACTCAGCCGCTACGTCATCGTTCTGATCGGCTATTCAGCCAATGATCCACCGGTGCGTTATCTTCTCGAAGGTTTGCACGCCAGAAGAGACGTAGATGCAAAAACTATATACGCCTTTGATGAAGGCTCATTCAACGAAGTGCAATCCCGCTGGCGCGACCGTGGAGTTCGCGCTCTTGCATATCCGAAATCAGATCAAAATCATTCTGCACTATGGGAAACGCTGAAATCTTGGGCTGACCGTGCTGAGAATAGAGATGCATGGCATGCGGCCACGGTAGAAAAGGCCTGTTCTGGACCTCGAAAAATATCGTCGTTCGAGCGTGGCCAAGTAATATCAATGGTAAGAAATGCTGCTGGCGCGAAGGTATTTTCCGGCGCTACGCCTCCCCCTCCAGCGGAATGGCTTTGCGTCTTTGATAAATACACCCGATACGCCGAAGAGAGGCCTGCCCGCAAGGACGAAGAAGGGTTTGATCCTTTGGCCAACTACGGTCTGGATGATGACCCGCCACGCATCCCAAGCACTAACGGTCGCTCAGAAGCTGCTGGCGAAGATTTTTTATCTCCGTTACCAACCGACGAACGCATGGACAATAAGAGATTGGCCGGAGTTTGGTATGACTCATCGGCACCACTTCCAATGCGTCTACTTCAGATTTCCCACTGGTTCACAAAGGTGATGGATCAACCAGCGGCCGTGTGGTGGGCGTCGGGGTACAAAGTACTGCACCCTCATTTAATAAGACAAATCGAATGGCGTTTGGATCGCGAGCAAGGCATCGACGAGATTCCCCGCAAGGTTTGGGGACTGATGCTGGAAGCCTTTAGAAACCGAAAAACTAGTGACTACGATCTTAGTTGGTATGAGTTCATACCAAGATTAAAGAATGAAGGATGGTCGCCTCGGGTCTTACGTGAGTTTGAACTAACAGCACGACCATATTTAAAAGTGAAGCGTCCTTGGGGTATTGGCCCCCGTCCACCTGAAGGTGGATGGGATGTCAACCGCCTCTCTGGAGTTGCCTCTTTTGAAGTTGAGTTTCCAGTGCGGTCAACCGAGAAACTCGACATCCCGTCAGATGCACTGCCGAATGTATTTTCTGCACTCCGGAAAGGCTTGGAGATTGGGGCCAGTTTACTAGGTGATGTCGGTGACCACTTTTGGAGAACGGCTACGTTCCATCCGACAAGAAAGGGCGCAGGTCACCTGAGCAATACAGATGCATACTTGCTTTGGGTTGTTAGCTTGTTTGACCGATTGGTCACTGAGCATCCGCAGGCAGCACGGGCCGAAGTTTTGCAGTGGCCTCTGAATGATCCTTTCTTTTTTAATAAGCTAAAAGTTTATGCGTGGATGCAAAGCAACGTCTTTAATGGGAAAGAAGCCGCTGAGGGGATTCTTTCACTATCCGACGAAGGCTTCTGGGCGTATGAGGCTCAACGTGAACTCCTTTATACTCTCCGGGCGCGATGGCCACACTTCAGCAAAGTCCTCCGTGGGAAAATAGAAAAGAGAATACTTTCCGGCCCAAAGAAGTGGCCGCATGAAAAACCAAAGGACTTTAGGAAGAGAAAAGCGAGCAAATCCGCCGAGATTCTTGGGTGGTTATCAAGGGAAGGATGCTCCGTTTCGGCGGCAACGAAACGGGCAGTATTAAGCCTACAGAAAGTAGATAAACGCTGGAACCAAGCATGGATCAATCATGCAGATGATGCTCATGAAATCACCGGCGGATTCATAAAAACAAACCCAGACCCAGCAAAAATAATTGACGCCCCAGTCTCGGAAGTACTCGCATTAGCAACTGCGAATACGACACACGAATGGGCGGCCCTCACTAATCATGAACCTTTTCGCGGCTTGGTTGAGAAGCGTCCACTAAAAGCATTGGCCGCATTGCGACGTGCTGCGCAGAAGAATGAGTATCCTACCGAATTCTGGAGAACCGCTCTTTCGCATTGGCCTGATGAAACAAAGCCGCGTCTCCGCGAGTATATGGGGAAATGGGTATCCTCGCTTCCGCCATCAGTTGTGGTTGACCTTCGATACTATATTCCAGACTGGTGTAAAAAGAATCTGCCGAAGATTGTCGTGAACTCACAAGATTCTGCATTCGCAATATGGGATGCTGTCGCAGAAATATTTGCTGTTTCTGATGAAGTCGCGACTCAAAGCTCTTTAGGTGAGATGTCGGTTGGTGGCGTTCCTATAAAGCGTTCACGTCGCACCTACGAGCACTCTATCAACTCTCCAATAGGTCGATTGACTGAAACTCTGTTCGATATAATGGCAGAGTTGAAAGTTGAGAAAGGCGATGGAGTTCCTAGCGCCATTGCCTCACGACTAGAGAAGTTGTTCACGATGCCCGGTGAGGGTGCAGATCATGCTGTGTGTGAATGCGGACGGCAGCTTATCTGGCTGTATTACTTAGACGAAGCATGGTGCCGAAAATTCTTATTGCCGTTTTTCGAGATCACTAGTGACTTCGTGGAACCGGCTTGGAATGGATACCTTCACGACAACCGCATGGCCTCTCCCACGTTATTCGCAATATTGAAGCCGAATTTTCTCCGCTTATTCCACGTTGTTAATGAATGGAACTGGGGTTCACAACCGGTAGACCGTCTACACGATTTTCTGGTCGTAGGGTGTTACTGGAATCAGAAGAAGAAGAGCTACATAACGTATGCAGAGGCACGAACTGCACTACAAAATAGCTCCGACGAAGCACGATCCCACACAGCTTGGTTTCTGAGTCATGGATTGGAAGGAGAATACATATGGAAAGAGTTTATCCGTACCTTCATATCAAAAGCATGGCCACGGGAAGCAAAATACCGCACGCCTGAAGTCTCCAGGTCATTCGCCATGATGGCGGAGAAGGCTGGCGAGAATTTTCCTGACGTCGTGAAAGCCATTCTTCCGATTCTTGTCCCGGTCAATCACTTTGATGTCTTTTTACGCGGTCTAGAAAAGGGTGAATCCGACAACAGAGCGATACCAAAGTTGTATCCGGAAGCACTGTTGGCTCTTTTAGACAGGCTCACACCAAACGAAGCGGAAGCGGGCCGCTCATACTATTTGGGAGAAATTCTCAACGAGATCGCTGCAGCATCTCCCGTTCTTCGACAAGATGATCGTTGGAGACGCCTCAATGACCTTCTGAATCGCTGACCTGAGCCCAAAGTCTCATCCAGGCATTGGTATAGTTCTTTCACTATTTGAGCCCATCCGGGCTGGTTGAGCAACGGGGTTGGGCGCGGAGCCCACCAACTGCTCGAGCCACCGACCCCGTTGCATCGCGGTGGCGCTGAGTTTGGAGTAGGTTTTCGGCTGCAAGTTGCCCAAGCGCGAAGTGTGGCCGGATCGTGTTGTAGTCCTGCTGCTAGGCCGCCTGCACGACCCTGGCCTGGGCCAGCGAGGTAAACAAAGTCTCGTTCAGCAGTTCGTCACGCAGGCGACCATTGAAGCTTCTGATGAAGCCGTTCTGCTGCGGCTTACCGGTTGCGATGTAATGCCACTCGATCTGCCGCTCCTGGCGCCAGCATAGGATCGCCATGCTGCTCGGCTCGGTGCCATTGTCGGAGACGCAGAGTAGCGGCGGCCCGCGCCGGGCGATGACGGTATCCAGTTCGCGCGCCACCCGAGTGCCGGACAGCGAGGTATCAGCCACCAGGCACAGGCACTATCGACTGCAGTCGTCGACGGCGGCTAAGATGCGGAAGCGCCGTCCGTCGGCCAGGGTGTCGCTGATAAAATCCAGAGACCATCGCTAGTTTGCGCTTTGTGGCGGGGTCAGTGCTGTGCGGTTACCCATCGCTCTCTTAAAGCCATCTGATTGCAAATGGCAGGGACACATGGCGATAGGCTCTGCGCCAGCTCACCAAATCTGTACCGAGAGAATTATGCGTCTCTGATTTCGAATAAATTTACTGGCGACACCCCGGTAATGAATGCTGCCATTTATAGCTGGCGTTTTGGCAGGCGCGGCACCAATAATATAGTCATGAACCAGTACCCAGATTTATCTTCCCCAGGACGCCAATTCTTATATAGCTAGCGCCATCTCCAGCGCGGCGTCGCAATGCACCAGTGTTGTGTCGAACACCGGCACGCGCACATTGCCCTGATTGAGCAGCATGCCAACTTCGGTGCAGCCGAGGATCAGGCAATCGGCGCCGCGTGCCACCAAGCGATCGGCAATCGCGATATAGGCGGCCTGACTCTCGGCCGTCACGATATCGCGGCAGAGTTCATCGTAGATGATGCGGTGCGTCTCGGCGCGGTCGGCGGCTTCCGGGAGCAGCGGCGTGAGGCCGGCGGCGATGAGGCGGCCGGTGTAGAAATCCTGTTCCATGGTGAAGGCGGTGGCCATCAGCCCTGGGCGGCGCAGGCCAGCCGCCTGAATACGGGCGGCGGTGGCATCCGAGATATGCAGCAGCGGGATTGAGACGCCCTGCATCATCTGGTCGGCGAGCTTGTGCATGGTGTTGGTGGCGAGCAGCAGGAAATCCGCGCCGCCGCGCTGCAAGGCTTTTGCTTCCCGGTTCAGGATCGCGCCGGCCTGCTGCCATTCGCCGGCCATCTGCAACGTTTCGATCACGGCGAAATCCAGCGAGCGGATCAGCAATTCCGGCGAATGCAGGCCGCCCAGGCGTTCGCGCGTGCGATTGCAGAGTTCACGATAATAGATCTGCGTCGAGGCGGCAGACATGCCGCCGAGGATGCCGATCGTTTTCATCAACGGGGGATTTTCATCAATGGCGGGTTTTCATATCGCCTGCAGGCCGCGTTGCAGCGGCCTCAGCCTTCCTTTACCGCTCAGCCTTCTTTCACAGCCACGGGGGCGGAGAAGCTGTAGCCGATGCCGTAGACCATCTTGATCGGCGCTTCGCCGCCCGAGGCTTCCTCGATCTTGCGGCGCAGGCGGCGCACCAGGGCGTCGATCGAGCGGTCTTCGGCGCGAAGCGAGGGGCGCGACAGCACGCGGGCGATTTCATCGCGCGGGCAGGGCTTGCCGGCGCGCTCGATCAGCGCCGAGAGAAAGGCGACTTCGCTTCCCGTCAGCCGCACGCTGGCGGCATTGGGGGCGGTGAGCTGCCATTGCATCGGCTGGAACTGCCAGCCGGCTTCGCCATTGGCGGCCGCCTCGCCGGCCTCGCCGGCGCCACCTTCAGCGCTGGCGCGGGTCTGTTCCAGGCGGCGCAGCACCGAGCGGATCGTCGCCTCGATCTCGCGCAAGCTGGCATGCTTCACCAGATAGGCATCGGCGCCGCTTTCCAGGCCCTCGACGCGATCATCGGCACTGGAGCGCATGGTGAGCATGACGATGCCGCAATCGGAATCCTGCCGCAGTTCGCGCGCCAGATCGAAACCATTGCCATCGGGCAGGTTGACGTCGAGCAGCACCAGATCAGGCACACCGTGCCAGGCGATATGGTTGCGGAAACCGGTGGCATCGCCGATGCCGGTGACGCTGTAGCCATGCGCCAGCAGGAAATCCACCAGATCGACGCGCAGCGACGGTTCGTCTTCGACGACGACGACGCGGGTCTGGGGGGGGGAAGCGGCTTCGACGCGGGTAACCATGTCCGCAGTATATGTAATTTTGTCCTCCCGTCGACTACCTGCGGCGGTACCGCGAAGCGGCCCCTACTCTTGCGGAGAAGTTGCATTTAATGATGGGCAAATCACCCTGCCTTGGTCCGTTCGGCGCCGCCTTTGCGGCTTTCCCAGGCAACATGGCCATGGCGGCTAGATGTCCGAGCCGGTGGTATTGGCGCCCGCCAGCATCATGCCTTCACGGCGGGCATCGCCGAAGCGGCAGCCGCGCAGGTCGGCCTCGCTGAAATTGGCCCGGCTCAGGTTGGCCGGCCAGTTGCGGCCCGTCGGCCGGCCAGCGGGATCGCGCAGCGGCACCGCCAGGAAGCGGGTGCCGCGCGCCTTGACCTTGGTCAGCACCGAGCCGGCCAGGTTGGCGCCATCCAGCACCGCGCCATCCAGGTTGGCGCCGCTCAGGTTGGCTTCCGAAATATCGGCCAGCGTCAGGTCGGCTTCGGCGAGCTGCACATTATGCAGGTCGGCGCCGCGCAGCATGGCGGCGCGCAGATCGAAGGCGGAGAGATCGAGGCCGATCAGCGAGCGGCCGCCGAGATCGAGCCGGGTGCCGCTGGCGCCGTTGGTGTTGATCCACACACTATGGGCATCGATCAATGGCTGCAGCCAGTCGGGCAATTCGCTGTTCGGACGGCGGCGCACGGCGCCGGAAAGATCGGCGCCTTCGAGGTTGCATTTCGAGAGATCGACATTGCGCAGGTTGGCGCCGGAAAGATCGGCGCCGGTGAATTTCGCCCCCACCACCTGGGCACCGACCAGATTGGCCTCGCGCAGCTTGGCGCCGGAGAAATCAGCGCCAGAGAGATCGGCGCCGGCGAGATTGGCGGCAAACAGATTGGAGCGCGGGAAGGTAGCGTTGCCGGCGGATGACAGTTTGAGCAGCGCACCGGAAAGATCGGCGCCGGAAAAGTCGGCGCGCTCGATCTGGGTGTTGCTCATGTTGGTCGGCCGTTCCTCCGATTCCTCGCGGCCATTCACCAGGCGCAGGATCTTGCCCGGGCGCAGATCGGCATCGCGCAGGATGGCATCGTTGAGCCGGGCATTGCTGAGGTTGACGCCGCGCATGTCGGTGCGCACGAAGCTGCAACCGGAGAGATCGGCGCGGCTGAAATCGACGCCCTGCAGATTGGCGGCATCGCAGCGCGAACCGCGCAGCATGGCATCGGTGAGGGTGCAGCCGGTGAGGATGGCGCTGCGCAGATCGAGGTTAAGCCCGGACAGGCCGGAAAGATCGATCATGCGCATGACGATGCGCTGGCCGGCCGGCAGATTGGAGGTGAAGCGCGCATGCGCCGCCGCCGCCTTCAGGAAGGAGCGGATATTCGGATTCTGATTCTGGGCAGCACTGCCCGCCGGTTCTAACGCCATCACCCTTCACGCCTACCCAAACAGCGACCGGCAACACCGCCGGTCCGCCGGGAGCATGGCTGCTCATGCCCCACTGGGTTGAATATCGAGAATCACCTTGCTGGTCACAAGAATTATTGCAGTCGACAAAGGTATTAAATTCACAGGTTTTATGCGGCCACGGCAATTCGTAGCGATTGGTCGTATTTCGTCATATTGATCAGCTTCCATGCTGTCTCGCATTCTCATGCGGACGGTATCAGGCAACGGGTAGCGTTATCTCGGCAAAGGTGCCCTGGCCTGGCTTGCTCTGCAACCTCAGTTCGCCATTTTGTGCTTCGAGCAGGCGCCGCACCGCATGCAGGCCCAAACCGGTGCCGCGTGCCTTACCAGCATTGGAACCTCGAAAGAAGCGTTCACCAAGCTGTGCCAGGTCGTCGGCAGGAATGCCGATGCCCCGGTCGGCGATGCCGATAATGGCCACGCCGCCCTGCCGCCCCAGGCTGAGCGCCACCGGCTGCCCGGCGGCAGAGTATTTCAGGGCATTGTCGATCAGGTTGGCGCAGATGGTGGCGATCCAGTCCGGGTCGCCGAGTGCCGCCAGGTCATCCTCGCCCGGCGCCACGCTCAAGCTCAGGCGTTCGGCATTTCCGGCGCCGACATCGCGGCAAAGCTCCTGCAGCAGGGGTTTGAGCTGCACCGGTATGCGCCGACCGGCACTGAGGCCGCCTTCCAACTGCTCATTGGCCAGGAAGGTATCCATCAGCCGCCGCAGCCGCCGCCCGGCGCCTCGGATCGCCTCCAGCCGCTGCAGCACGCCCTGACCGGCCTGGGGCAGCAGGTTTTCCAGCATCTCGGCGGCGCGGTCGATCACCGCCACCGGCGTGCGGAAATCATGCCCCACCATGTCGATGAACAGGCGCTGCTCGCGGCGCAGATCGCCCTCCTTTTCCAGCGCCGCGCTGAGCTGCGCCTGCAATTGCCGCCGCGTCTCCACTTCGTTCGCCAAGGCCGCGTTGCGCTGGGTGAGTTCATCCAGCAGGCGGCTGCCAACCAGCGCCACCAGGACAATAAAATGCAGCCCGGCATAGATGATGGTGCTCAGCACCCACAGCACCTGCTCCGGCTCCAATTGCCAGGAGGCATCCGGCGGGCGCAAGAACTGGGCATGGAAGGCGCGCAGCAGCGAGGCGCCGCCATGCGCCAGGTTCACCGTCACCAGTGCCCAGCGCAAGGCCGGCGGAATGTTGCTGGCGGCCAGCATATTCAGGGCGGAGGCGATGGCGATGATGCCGATGAAACCGGTAAGCGCGACAATGCGGATGGAAACATTCTCGGGCGCCAGCAGCAGCATCATCGGCCACACGATGGCGGTGGCGCTGACCATGAGCCAGGCGAACCAGCGCACCGAGGGCCGACCGACCAGCTGCGTCATGCCGACCATCACGGTGGCATAGGCGCAGATGATCATCAGGTTGGCGGCGCAGATGATCAGGAAGCCGGGCGAGACTTCGCGCACGGCATGCAGGATGGCGCCGAGCGCCGCGGCAGCAGAGCCGAGCATGATGTTGCGCACGCCCGGCATGTCGCGCACGCCGCGGCGCAGCGCGAACCAGCCGGCGGCCTGAACCACAAGCTGCACCAGCAGCACCAGGTTCATGGTCAGCAGATCGATCTTCATTCTCGGCTCATTTTTTTATTTTCGTTTACACCCTTAACCGGTCTGTTCCGGCACCCGGCAAGGCAGCCGCAGCACGGCGAGGCGGCCCGGCCCGGCAGCGGTACCGCTGAGCAATTCGCCGCCTTGCGCTTCCAGCAGCCGGCGCGCAGTGATCTCGCTTAAGGATTCGCCATCGGTTGCCGGGGCATTGCCTTCGAGGATCAGTTCAGCCGTCGTCTCGCCCGCCGCCGTCACGCTCTGGTGCAGCACCAGCTTGAGCGGCACCGCCTGCGGCCCGACGCCATGCAAAGCCGCATCCACCAGACTGGCAATGGCAATGCGGGTGAGATCGGGATCGCCCTGCACCAGGCAATGCTGCGGCAGGTCGAGATCGATCCGGGCGGCCTGCTGCTCGTCCAGGCCGACATGCCATTCATCAAGCTGATCGGCGAGATCGAAGCTTTCACGGCGCGGTTCGCCGAGCCCGCTTTGCAGCCTTTCCTGTGCCAGGAAGGCATCAATCATCAGCCGCAGCCGCTGGCCCTCGTTGCGCATCGCTGCCACTTCGCCAAGCTGCGGCGCCGCTTCCGGCTTAGCCGACAGCGTGATGCCGATCATCTCGGCGGCGCGGTCCATGATCGCCAGCGGCGTGCGGAATTCATGGCTCACCATGTCGAGGAAATGCCGCTGTTCGCGCCGCGCCGCACTTTCCTCGGCCAGGGCAGCGGCCAGTTCCGCCTGCAACTGCCGGCGCTGGTCGGCCTCGCGCAGCAGCATCTCGTTCTGCTGCACCAGGGCATAGGCCAGGCGGCTGCCGAGCAGGGCGACGATGCCGATGAAGAAGAAGGCGGCGTAGAGGATGAATTCCAGATAGAAGACGCTGCGGATGCCGGCCGGCACCAGGCTGCTGCCGGTGAGGATTTCCTCCAGGCCATCGATGAAGCGGAAAGCGGAGAAGGCGGCATGGAACAGGTTGAGCGCCGCGATCAGGCCGCGTATCACCTTCGGCGCCTGCTGCGCACCCCAGGCCTCCCGCGCACAGGCCAGCGCGATACCCATGCCCAGCACGGCACCGATGGCGCCGATCCAGCCCACATGGCCCGGCACGAGCAGGGCATAGAGCGGCCAGGCGACCAGGTTGATCGCATAAAGCCCGACGCCGATACGCCAGGGCCGGGGCCGGTCGGCCATATCGGCAACCGCGAACAGCGTCAGCACCAGGCCGCCGACGCCGAGATAATTCGCCAGCACATCGCTGAGCCAGACACTGACCTCGCCGCGCAGGCTGAGCAGCAGCAGGCCGGGCACGAACAGCAGCGAGGAGATGAAGGAAATTTTCACCCCCGGCGTATGCGGCTGGTTGCGCCAGATCAGCAGCCAGCCGATGCCCTGCAGCAGCAGCACCGCCGCCAGCACCACCGCGAGCGTCTTTTGATCAAGCAGCATGGTTTCCGCTCCTGTGCAGATCCGCGGCCTGGGCTTCATCGCGAGCGCCTGGCAGCGGCAGATAGACCGTGAAGATGGTGCCCTGGCCGGGCTGGCTGTGTACCGTGAAACGCCCGCCATACCACTGGATCAGGCGCGCGGCGCTGAACAGGCCGAGTCCTGTGCCGGGAATGGTGGCGGCATTGCCGGCACGGAAGAAACGCGTGCCGATGCCGTGCAGGTCCTGCGCCGGAATGCCGATGCCGCGATCGGCGACGCGGATTTCGGCTTCCTCGCCGCTGATCGAAAGGCTGAGCGCCACCGGCTGATCCAGGGGAGAGTATTTCAGCGCGTTGTCGATCAGATTGGCCAGCGCCAATGACAGCATCGCGGCATTGGCCTGCACCTGTACCGGCGTTTCCGGCAGGCGCAGATGGATGCGGCCCGGACGGTCCGGCGGTTGGCGCTGTTCGGCCAGGTCGCTGAGGAGGGCGCCAAGCTCGACTTCGCCCTGTGGCTGCTGCGCCAGATGCTCGCTGACCTGGCGGTCGAGCAGGAAAGTGTCGATCAGCGTACGCAGGCGCTGCGCCGCCGTGACAATGGCATGGGCGCGGCTGGCAATCGCCGGGTTCTGCGTCAGCACTTCGGCACGTTCAATCACATGCAGCAGCGGATTGCGGAAATCATCAGCGATGCGGGCAATGAAGCCATGCTGCTCGCGCCGCAATGCCGTTTCCTGCGCCAGCGCGGCATCGAGCTGGCGCTGGATATCGGCGCGCTGCTGCAATTCGCTGACCAACTGGTCGTTACGCTGGCGCACATTCCTGTGCAGCTGCAATCCAAGCAGCACGCCGAAGGTGATGCTGGCGGCGATGGTGGCACCGATATTCTCGCAGGCCCAGACCAGGCGGCTGAGCGAGGGATCCATGACACCTTCATGCACCGTGTCGCCGATGCCGGTAAGGCCGCGCCCAATGCTGAAAAAGCCATGCAACGCCCAGGCGCTGACGAAAACCGCGCGCATATTCTGGGGCAGGTTGGACTGCCACAAGGTCAGCGACATGCCAAAGGCCAGGATGGCGAGCAAGGGCGTGTTCAGCAGGGTGCGGTAGCCGCGCTCATCGGGCCAGAAGCCGAGCAGCACCGGCCATACCAGCACCACCACCGCGATGCAGATATAGACCAGCCTGGTCTGGCGCGGGCGGTGCAGCAGATCGGCATGGGCGAACTGCATCAGGCCGGCAGAGTAGATGAAGATGACATTGGCGACATAGCTGGAAAGCCATGGCGAGACCGCGTCGCGCAGCACCAGCAGCACCACGCCGATACCGTTGAGCACGATCGAGGCGGTCCACACCGCCAGGCCCGGCTGCTTCGGCTGCACCCGCCATACGATCGCCCAGGCAACGCCATGGATCAGCATCAGCGCCGCTTGCACGATCAGCAGGGTGCGCAGATCCAGCGTCATCATGCCCCCTGCTGCAACGGCAGATGCACGGTGACCTGCGTGCCCTTGTCGGGCTCGGAGGCAACCAGGAAGCGGCCGCCATGGAACTGGATCAGCCGCGCCGCGCTGAACAGCCCCAGGCCCGTGCCCTGTACCTTGGCGGCATTGCCGGCGCGATAGAAACGCTGGCCGATGGCGGCAAGGTCGCTGGCCGGGATGCCGATGCCGCGATCCTGCACCGTCACCACCGCCTCGTCGCGCTCGCGGTGCAGGCGCACATCCACCGCCGCATCGGCGGCCGAGTATTTCAGCGCATTGTCCACCAGGTTGCCGAACACGATGGCGAGCATGGCGGCATCGCCATGGGCCATCACCGGCAGCTCGGGCGCTGCGAAGCGCAGCCGCTGCTCTGCATTGGGCCGCCCGCCGGGCCGGCTATGATCGCGCAGCAGGTCATGCAGCAGCACTTTCAAGTCCACGGCATCGTGGCGCATCTCGGCAATGCCGCTGCGGATACGGCGCTCGAGCAGGAAGGTACGGATCAGCAGCTTGAGCCGCGCATTGGCGCCGCCGATGGCATCGAGGCGCGGCATGATACGCTCGCGGAATTCCACTGGCGCCGCGCGCAAAGCCTCGGCATGGCCGGCGATGGCGCGCAGCGGGCGGTCCAATTCCTGGCCCATGCGGGTGACGAATTGCTGCTGCTCGCGCCGCATGCTGGCTTCGCGGCTCAAGGCACCGCGCAACTGCACCTGCAGCATGCGCTGGGTGGCGATGATCTCGGTGAGTGCCTGATTCTGGTTCTGCTGGTCCCGGGTCAGGCGGATGCCGAACAGCATCGCGAACACCACCGAATAGACGAACAGCGCGATGGTATGCTCTAACGACCAGAGTACATTGAGGAAATCGCCGATCAGGTAGGAGGTGCCGTCCGGCGTCAAGGCGCCATAGACGCCACGTATTGCCAGCGCTATCGCATGCAGCACCGCCAGCACCAGCACCGGGCCACGCGCGCGCCACTCAAAGCTGGTATCAACCAGGATCAGCCAGGCGACGCACAGAAACTGAACCCCGGCGAACAGCGCGTAGAACACGATGCGGATGCCGATATCGTCGGGTCGCGTGATCCAGAGAAACGACCATAGCAGCAGGGTCAGCAGCGACAGGCCATAGAGCAGCAGGCGCGGCCTGGGCTGGCGCAGCAGGTCGGCAATGGCGAAGATGGTGAAGCTCTGGCCCAGGATCACCAGCGTGTTGGCCAGCACCACGGAGAGCCAGTCGCTGATCATGCCGCGCAACGCCACCAGCACCAGGCCGGCGGCGATCAGCACGATGCCGCCGGTCCAGGGCCGCAGGCCAGGCAGCCTTGGATGCGCCAACCATATCATCACCCAGGACAGGCTGGCGGCTGCGGCCAGCAGGCTGGTGACGAATAATATGGTGCGGGTATCCAGCATCAGGCTGCCACCGCGGTGGCGTCGTGCAGCGGCAGATGCACGGTGATGCGCGTGCCCTTTTCGGGCACGGAATCGACCAGAAAACGACCGCCATGGAACTGGATCAGCCGCGCCGCGCTGAACAACCCGAGGCCGGTACCGGGCACATTGGCGGTGTTGCCGGCGCGGAAGAAGCGCCGCCCGATGGCGCCGAGATCGCGTTCGGGAATGCCGATGCCGCGATCCTGTACGATCACCACGGCTTCGTCATGATCGCGGCTGAGGCTGACCTCCACCACCGCATCGGCGGGAGAGTATTTCAGCGCATTGTCGATCAGGTTGCCGAACACCACCGCCAGCATGGCGGCATCGCCGCGCGCCGTCACCGCGCCATCGGGCAGCGCCAGCTTCAGTCGCCATTCCGCGCCGGGCCGTCCGCCGGGCCGGCCATGTTCGCGCAGCAGATCGGTGAGCAGGACGCCCAGATCCACCGGATCACGGCGCATGTCGCCCATGCCGCCCTGAATGCGGTGGTCGAGCAGAAAGGTGTCGATCAGCATGCGCAGCCGCCGCGCCGCGCTGCCAATGGCCTCGAGGCGAGGGGCAATGGTCGCCTGCAGCGGCTGCGGCACATCGCCGAGCCGTTCGGCATTGCGCACGATGCCACGCAGCGGCTCGTCGAAATCCTGGCTGACGCGGGTGATGAAACGCTGCTGCTCGCGGCGTAGGCCGGCCTCGGTATCCAGTGCCGAGCGGAGCTGACCCTGCAGGCCGCGCTGGGCATCGATCTCTTCAGCCAGGACCAGATTGCGGCGCTGCAGGTCGGCGGTGAGGCGGGCACCAAGCAGCACCGCGAAGCTGACGGTAAAGGCGATCACCGAGATGGTATTCTCGAACGCCCAGAAGATATTGATGGCCGTGCCGCGCAGGTAATCGGCGCCCTGGCTGAGCAGCGCGCCGCTGATGCCATGCAGCAGCAGCACGCAGGCATGAAAAATCGCATAGGCTATACCGGGCAGGCGCTGCAGATAGGGCAGCGTGCGGTCGCGCAGCAGCATCCATGCCATGGCGCAGTAGATCGTCAGCACCAACAGGGCATAAATCGCCTGGCGCAGGCCCAGTTCGTCCGGCCAGCCGAACCACAGGATCGGCCACAGCACCACCACGATGCCGGTGATACTATAGCCGAGGCGCAACGGACGCGGCCGCCCAAGCACATCGGCAAAGGCGAAAATCATCAGCACCTGGCCATGCACCGCCAGTACATTGCCGACAATCACCGACAACCAGCCATCGACCACGCCGCGCAAGGCCAGCAGCACCAGGCCGACGCCGGCGCAGACCGTGGTCAGCAGCCAGGTGCGCACACCCGGCAAATGGCGTTGCCCCAACCAGACCGGCAGCCAGGCAAGGCAAACGCCTATGGCGAGGACAAAGGTGGTGAAAATCAGGGTGCGGACATCAAGCATCGCCCGCAGATATAGCACAGATTTCCGCCCGAACAGTTACCGGGGTTGTGGCCGGCAGGGCTGTCGGGCGGGTCGCGTAGCGCCCCCTACAGGGGGGCGATGCGGCTGAAGGCCGGGGCGCGTTTCTCGCGGTGCGAGGCCAGGCCCTCACGGGCATCCGGACCGCCGAAGCCGAGCATTTCCAGCGCCAGCGAGGCATCGAAACTCGGCCCGGCCATGCGCAGCCAGTTGTTCAGGGCATATTTGGTCCAGCGCACGGCGGTCGGCGAGCCGGCGGCCAGCTTCTGCGCCACCTCCAGCGCCTTCGGATAGAGTTCGGCTTCGTCGACACAGAGCGACACCAGGCCGATCCGCTCGGCCTCTTCGCCGCTCACCGGTTCGCAGAGCAGCAGGTGATACTTGGCCTTGGCCATGCCGCAGAGCAACGGCCAGACGATGGCGGCATGGTCGCCGGCGGCAACGCCAAGCCTGGTATGGCCATCGATGATGCGGGCATTCTTCGCCGCAATCGAGATATCAGCGAGCAGGCCGGCGACCAGGCCGGCACCCACCGCCGGACCATGCATGGCGGAAACGATGGGCTTGGAGCAGTTGATGACGTTGTAGACCAGGTCGCGGGCTTCCTTCCAGGTCCGCGTCACGGTGTCGAAATCCCGCGTCATCTGCTCCACCATGGCGAAATCGCCACCGGCCGAAAAGCCGCGCCCCTCGCCGCGCAGGATCACCGCCGCCACATCCGGGTCGGCATCCACCACGCGCCAGATTTCGGCCAGTTCGCGATGCATCACCGCATCGGCGGTGGGCAGCTTGCCGTCCTTGGCGATCATGGTGATATCGAGCACCCGGTCGGCCGGGCGGCCGATGCGGAGGCTGCTGAATTCGGCGTAACGATCACTCATTTTACTTGGCCTTTCCTGCCTTATGCGCCTGGTATTCGGCCACCGCGTCCATGGCGCGGGCGGAATAGACCATGGCGGCACCGGCATTGATCGAAATCGCCACGCCGAGCGTTTCGGCGATCTCGGCCTCGGTTGCCCCGGCCTTCAGTGCGGCGGCAGTATGCACGGCGATGCAGCCGTCGCAGCGCAGCGAGATGGCGGCGGACAGGGCGATCAGCTCGCGCATCTTGTCGCCCAGGCCGCCGACCTGCTTGCCGGCGCCGCTCATGGCGCGGTAGCCGGCCACCATGTCGGGGTTGAGTTGCGCGATCGTGCCGACAGCCCCCGCGAGCTGTTTGCGATACTCGTTCCAGTCCATCATGCTCATGGCGCTTCTCCCGTTTCCGTGTTGTGACAGCATCTTGACCAAGCAGGCGGCCCTGGTCCAGAGGCCGGGCTTTAGGTATTCTCAGCCAGGTTTCCCCCGTATTTCAGGCTCAGGAACAGGCACCATGGAACATCTGTTGGAGAAGGCGATTTTCGGCAGCCGTTGGCTGATGGCGCCGTTCTATCTCGGCCTCTCCTTTTGCCTGGTGCTGCTGCTGATCAAGTTCGGGCAGGAATTGCTGCATGTCACCCCGGCGGTGCTGAGCATGACCGAGTCCGAGGTGGTGCTGTCGATCCTGGCGCTGATCGACCTCTCGCTGGCCGGCAACCTGCTGCTGCTGGTGATCTTCTCCGGCTATGAGAATTTCGTCTCCAAGATCGATGTCGCCGACCACAAGGACCGCCCGGAATGGATGGGCAAGGTGGATTTCTCCGGCCTCAAGCTGAAGCTGCTGGCCTCCATCGTGGCGATCTCGGCGATCCAGCTGCTGCGCGCCTTCATGAACATCAATTCCATTGACCAGGTGCACCTGGCCTGGCTGGTCGGCATTCACATGGCCTTCGTGGTTTCCGGCGTGCTGCTGGCCTGGATGGACCGCCTGACCGAGTCCAACAAACACTAGGACAACCCCTCATGCGGCGGCGATATGTATTATTGCTGCCGCTGCTAATGCTCGCGGCCTGCGCCGATAGCGCACCGCCGCCGGCACCCGCGCCCGATCTGTGGCGCGAGATGAAGGATGCCGGCTTCGCGCAGCATCACGGCGGCGTGCCGCATACCGACCGCCTCGGCCTGCCGCGCCAGAGCCTCGACCCTGCCCGCTCGCTGCTGCCCCTGGTGCTCGATAACGCCATGGTGGATTACCAGCGCGGGGTGCGCTTCGGCTTCGCCAATGCCGCCGGCGCCGGCTTCAATGCCGTGGCGCCCTGGGCGCAGCAGCCGCGCGAGGCGGTGCTGCAGGCCGCCGCCGGTTCGCGGCTGCTGGCGGTGATGCCGCGCGCCCGCCCAGGCGAAACCGATGCCATCGAAATCGACGACATTGCCTGGTTTGATCCGGCCAATATCGACCTGGTGCGGCTGATGCCGTTTCGCAGCAACAGCGCGCCCAGCCTCGGCGGCAGGGAGGGCCTTGCCGCGTTGCGCGGGCGCGTGGCGGCGGAAAGTGCGAAAGCCCGGCCGCTGCCGGTCTGGGCGGTGCTGCAGGCTTTCGCCATGCCGAGTGACCAGCGCCGCCTGCCGACGCCGCAGGAAGCCCGCGCGCTGGCCTATGGCGCCTTGGCGGAAGGCGCCAGCGGTCTGGTCTGGTTCGCCGAGGACAGCTACGCCAGCCGCAGCATCGGCGCACTCGGCATCGCGGCCGGACCGCCACTGGATTACGGCATCCAGGTTTTCGACGAAACCAGCGCTAAGCCGCTGAAGCCGACACCCAGCGAGGTTGCTGCTGCCGGCAGCCTGTGGCAGGCGATCAGCCGCATGAACCGCGAGCTTGAGCGCCTGACGCCGGCTTTGCTGAGCCCGACGGCACCGTTCGATTACCGCGTGCGGCTGCTGCCGCTGGATGCCGGCGTGCCGGCCGATGCGGTGCCATCAGAAGGCCCGCCGCTGCGGCTGCTGCTGAAAAGCTTCGATGGCCGCTACACGCTGCTGGCCGCCAATATCACTGACCGGCCATGGAAGCTGAACCTGCTGCTACCACAGCCGATGCGCCGCATCGAGCGCTGGTTCGATACCGATCCACCGCCAGCCCTGCAGCGCGGCGGTACCAAGATCGAGGAAGATTTCCCGCCCTATGCCGTACGGGTCTACCGGCTGTCGCCTTGAATGCAAAAACACCGCGTCGTCATGCCCGCACAGGCTTGAGGGGCCTCGGCGGGCATGACGATGTTTTTTCAATCGGCCTTGAGCCAGATCGGCTCCTTGAGCTTGGCGATAAACTTGGCATGGGCTGCCAGTTCTTCCTCGCTGGCGGCATGGGGGCGCACGGGCCGTGCCGGGCCGCGCGGCGCCGCGACAGGGGCCAGCGCCATCGGATCGTTGTCGAGCCCGGCAAGGCTCAAGCCCTGCTGGCGGCCGCCGACCAGTTCGAGATAGACCTCGGCGAGCAATTCGGCATCGAGCAGCGCGCCGTGTTTGACGCGGCCGGAATTGTCGATGTTGAAGCGGCGGCAAAGCGCATCGAGTGACACCTGGGCGCCGGGAAATTTGCTGCGCGCGATCCGCACCGTGTCGATGCTGCGCGCCAGGCCGATGGCTTCCCGGCCCAGCCGCTTCAACTCGGCATCGAGGAAGCCGATATCGAAGGCGGCATTGTGGATCACCAGCGGCGCATCGCCGATGAAGTCGATGAACTCATCGGCAATGGCTGAGAAAAGCGGCTTGTCGCGCAGGAATTCTTCCGAGAGTCCATGTACGCGGAAGGCTTCTTCCGGCATGTCGCGTTCGGGATTGACGTATTTATGGAAGGTCTTGCCTGTTGGCAGATGATTGATCAGCTCCAGGCAGCCGATTTCCACCACGCGGTCACCTTCTTCCGGCCGGATGCCGGTGGTTTCGGTATCAAGCACGATTTCGCGCGACATGGTTCAAGCCTTTCCGGTCAGCCGCGCCACCAGGGCGCGCACCTGTGCTTCCGTGCTGGCGATGTCGGTGCCGGTATCGATCACCGTATCGGCCAGCCGCCGCTTTTCCGCATCCGGCACCTGCTTGGACAGAATCGCGGCGAATTTCTCTTCCGTCATGCCCGGCCGCGCCAGCACGCGGAGACGCTGCTGTTCCGCCGGCGCGCTCACCACCGCAACATGGTCGATGCCGGCCTGCGCTGCGCTATGGCCGCGTGCCTTGAGGCCCTCGAACAGCAACGGGATATCCAGCACCACCAGTTTTTCAGCCCGCGTTTCGGCGGCTTCGAGGAAATCCTGCCGCGCCTGGCCGACCAGCGGATGCACGATGGCTTCGATCTGCTTCAGGCAGGCCGGATCGCGGATCACCTCTGCTGCCAGCACGCTGCGGTCGATGCCGCCGTCTTTCAGTGCTGCGGGAAAGGCTGCCGCCATCGGCGCTACAGCAGCACCACCCGGGGCATAGAGTTCATGCACTGCCGCATCGGCATCGAACAGCGGAATGTTCAACTTGCGGAACATGGCGCCGACCGTGGATTTGCCCATGCCGATGGAGCCGGTGAGGCCGAGCCGGATCATGCGTTCATCACTTTCACATCGTAGCGCATCATGTTGGCGTCGCGGGTCACCAGGGTCAGCCTTTCCACCCGCGCCTGCGCAATAAGCATGCGGTCGAAAGGATCGCGGTGCAGCAGCGGCAGATTGGCATATTCGTTGATATGGGCACGCTCTAAGGAAAGCGTGGTGATATCGAGATTGCGCAATTCGGCGTCTATATCACCCGGCACCGTGAGCTTGCCCAGGGCAGATTTGATGGTCATCTCCCACAAGGAGATCAGGCTCACCACCAATTCGTTGTCACGGTTGGAGAGAATATCCGCCGCTGGTGGCGACAGACGATCCTCCATGCTGTGGATGAGGATGTTTGTATCCAGCAGATAGCGCATCAGACATCGCCGTCCGGGAATATCTTGCTTTCCAGGAAATCACGCTCGATTTCGGCATCTGCCTGGTCATAGTCAGGCGCATACCAGACCTTGCCACGCCAGGCACCGAACTGGCGCCGCTTCGGCTTCTCCACCGCTTCCGGCACCGGCACCAGCCGCACTTCCGGCAGGCCGGCGCGGGCGATGATCACCTCTTCGCCGTCCTTGGCCGCCTGGATCAGCTTCGACAGCGTGGTCTTGGCTTCGTGGATGTTGACCTTGATCGTCATGCCGGCATGTTAGCTAACTTAGCTAAGCTAGTCTAGCTTAGCTAAGTTAGCTAAGCTTGGCAGGTCAGTCCGCCAGCACCGCCTCGCGCAGGCCGGGGGTGACTTCCGGCGCCACCCCGAACCAGGATTCGAAGCCCGGCCGACCCTGGTGCAGCAGCATGCCAAGGCCGTCCACTGTGGCCAGGCTACGGCCCCGCGCCTGGGCCAGAAGCCCAGTCTCCAGAGGCACATAGACGATATCGTTGACCACCGCCGAGGCCGGCAGGGGGGCAAGATCGAGTTCCAGCGGCGGCTGCCCGGCCATGCCTAAGCTGGTGGTATTGACCAGCAGGCCGGCACCTTCCAGGGCCAGGGGTGCCGCCGCCCAGTTGGCCACCGAGATCGGACCCCCAATCGCTTCAGCCAAAGCCTCGGCGCGGTCCACCGAGCGGTTGACCAGGGTGATGCCCGGGACGCCTTCATCCAGCAGCGCGATACAGATGGCCCGCGCCGAGCCGCCGGCGCCGAGCACCACCGCCGGAGCGGCCTTGGGCTGCCAGGAAGGCGCGCCGCTTTTCAGATTCTCGATGAAGCCGAAGGCATCGGTGTTCCGCCCATGCAGGCTGCCATCGGGGCGCAGCGTGATGGTGTTCACCGCGCCGATGCGGCGGGCGCCGGGATCGATCTCGTCCAGGAACGGCATCACCGCTTCCTTGTGCGGAATGGTGACGTTGACACCGCGAAAACCTTCCGCCCAGCCGGCACGCAAAGCCGCCATGAATTCGCTCAGACCTTCGGGCGGCACCGGCAGGCGGTCGTAACGGCCTTCCAGGCCATAATGCTTCAGCCAGTAGCCATGCAGTTTCGGCGAGCGCGAATGCGCCACCGGCCAGCCGATGACGCCGGCACGCGGCACAGCCTTATCGCTGCTGATGGGCGGTTCACCACTCATGAGCGGACAATCCCGTTATCGCGCAGGAACACCAGCAGCGGCAGCAAGGGCAGACCGAGGATGGTGAAATAATCACCTTGGATACGACTGAACAACTGCACGCCGAGACCTTCGAGCTGATAGGCGCCAACCGAGCCAAGCACGGCTTCGCCGGCCTGCGCCAGATAGGCATCGAGGAAGCCATCGGAAAAATCCCGCATGGTGAGCGTGGCACTGTCGATATGGCGCCACACGATGCCGCCCGCGCGCGCCACCACCACCGCCGAGATGAGTTGATGCGGCTTGGCCCGCAGGCTCTGCAATTGCCGCTTTGCCACCGCCATGTCGGCGGGCTTGTCGTACCATTGCTCTTCACAGACCAGCATCTGATCGGCGGCGATGATGAAGCGCTGATCGCCTTCGAGCTGCGGCAGCCGCGCCACGCGCTGCGCTTTCAATTCGGCCAGGGCTTCCGCCACCTGGCGTGCCGGCGCCTGCTCGGCTTTCAGCGCCAGCTTGATTTCCTCTTCATCAATCCGCGCTGGCAGCGCCTCGATCTCGAGGCCGGCCTGGCGCAGCATAGCGGCGCGCGCCTGGCTGGCAGAGGCAAGAATCAAACTCACGGCAGATACTCCGTTAGAGGCAATCGCCGCCGGATTGCTGCTCTTTGAGCTGCTCCTGGCGCTTGGCATAGAGATTGAGGATCGCGGCAGCGGTTTCCTCAATCGAACGGCGCGTCACGTCGATCACCGGCCAATTGTATTTGCCGCAGATTTTCCGCGCCTCGGCGACTTCGGCGCGTACCTGCTCGATATCGACATAATCGGTTTCGGCCTGCTGGTTCATGGCGATCAGGCGATTACGCCGCACCATCACCAAGCGGTCGGGCGAGGTTGTAAGCCCGACCACGAAAGGCTGGCAGGAGCCATGCAATTCACCGGGCAAAGACAAGCCAGGTACGATCGGCACATTGGCCGTCTTGTAGCCGCGGTTGGCAAGATAGATCGAGGTCGGGGTTTTTGACGTGCGCGACACGCCGACCAGCACGATATCGGCCTTGTCGATATCTTCGGTATGCTGGCCATCATCATGGGCGATGGTGAAATGCATGGCATCAATGCGGGCGAAATATTCGGCATCGAGTTCATGCTGGCGGCCGGGCAGGTTGCGTGCCTTCTCGCCGAAATACTTGCCCATGGCATGGATCACCGGATCCAGCACGGCGATATAGCCGATGCGGTGCTTGGCGCAGCCCTTCACCAGGGCATCGCGCAATTGCGGATCGACCAGGGTGAACAGTACCAGGCCACCGGTCTTGGCAATGGCATCCACCGTGCGCTGCATCTGCGCCGCCGTGCGCACCAGCGACCAGCTATGGATCTCGACTTCTTCCTGGGATTTCTGGAACTGCACCAGGCCAGCGGTGGCGACCGATTTCAGGGTCTCACCGGTGGAGTCGGACACCAGGTGAATATGCGGTCTGCGCTGGGCGACGGTATCCGGCGACAAGATTGCAGCTCCGTATCCGGCCTGTTGATAAACGGTATAACGGGGATAAGCCGGGGGTTATCCACGCCGTGACCTTTTTCATGCCCGCTTAGGTCAAATTCTGCAAGCAACGCCCCCGCTGCCTGCTGAATCCTTTACCCCCCTGTGGATAGCGGGGGAATGCCACCAAACCGTCACCCTGCTGTCGTTATCCAAGTTATCCCCGGCTTTAACCCGCTGGAATCCTTGGGAGTCGCACAAGTTACTGCAGCAATTTGGCTTTTCACCGCATTTAGGCAAGGGCTCCGGGATGGAATCCGGCATAGGTGACGGGTGACAAGGAATTCCCGTTATTCACCGGACCCACCACATCTCCAACTCTTTCTTTTTAAAATTAAATAGGAAAGGAATAAGGCCATGAACACGGCCCTTCCCCCAAGTCCCAAGCCCTTTCTCCGCGCCCTGAACGGCGAGCCCCAGGCCCGGCCACCGATCTGGCTGATGCGCCAGGCTGGCCGTTACCTGCCGGAATACCGCGCCACCCGCGCCCAGGCCGGCAGCTTCCTGGACCTCTGCTACAATCCCGACCTTGCTACCGAAGTCACGCTGCAGCCGATCCGCCGCTTCGGCTTCGATGCCGCGATCCTGTTCGCCGATATCCTGCTGCTGCCGCATGCGCTGGGCCAGGGCCTGACCTTCAAGGAAGGCGAGGGGCCGCTGCTGGAGGCTATCCGCACCGAGGGCGAGCTGGTGAAGCTGAACCCGGGCAACATCCACCAGCGGCTCGCCCCGGTCTATGAAGCCGTGGCACGGATCAAGGTGGCCCTGCCGCCCGAGACGACGCTGATCGGCTTTGCCGGCGCGCCCTGGACGGTGGCGACCTACATGCTGGAAGGCCGTGGCGGCAACGACCAGGCGGCGGCCAAGATGTGGGCCTATGGCAACCCGAAGGGCCTCGACCGCCTGCTGGCCCTGCTCGCCGATGCCACCGTCGAGTATCTCGACCGGCAAATCCAGGCTGGTGCCGAGGTCGTACAATTATTCGATACCTGGGCAGGTGTGCTGCCCGATGAACCGTTCCAGCGCTGCTGCGTGGTGCCCGTGAAATCGATCATCAGCCGGCTCAAGGCGAAGCATCCGGGCGTCAAGGTGATTGCCTTCCCGCGCGGCGCGGGGGTGAATTACGCCGGTTTCCAGGCTGCCACCGGTGCCGATGCGCTGGGCATCGACTACACCCTGCCGCTCGGCTGGGCCCGCGACCATCTGTGGAGCCGCGGCACCGTGGTGCAGGGCAATCTCGATCCCCGCCTGCTGCTGGCCGGCGGCAGCCTGCTGGCCGAGGCGGTGCAACGGTTGCTCACCACCTTCCAGGGCCGCAATTACGTTTTCAATCTCGGCCATGGCATCCTGCCGGAAACCCCGGTGGCGCATGTCGAACAACTGCTGGCCCTGGTGCGCGGCGCCCATGCGGCGGCGTGACCTGCCATGAAACCTGAGCAACCATGAAAACCGCCGTCATCCTGTTCAATCTTGGTGGCCCGGACAGTCCGGCGGCCGTGCAGCCGTTTCTGTTCAACCTGTTCAATGATCCGGCGATCATCCGGCTGCCCGGTTTGCCGCGCTGGCTGCTGGCCAAGCTGATCTCGCGCCGCCGCGCGCCAGTGGCACGGGAAATCTATGCCAAGCTTGGGGGGCGATCGCCGATCCTGCCCGAGACGGAAGCCCAGGCCCGCGCCCTGGAAGCTGTGCTCGGCCCGGATTACCGCTGCTTCATTGCCATGCGCTACTGGAAGCCTTTCGCCGCCGATGCCGCGAAGGCCGCGAAGGACTGGGGTGCCGAGCGTCTCCTGCTGCTGCCGCTCTACCCGCAATTCTCCACCACCACCTCGGCCTCCAGCCTGCTCGACTGGAAACGCGCCGCTGCCGCTGCTGGCCTCGAGCTGCCGACCGCGACGATTGGCTGCTATCCCACCGAAGCAGGTTTCATCGCCGCGCAGGTGTCATTGATCCGCGACAAGCTGGCACAAGCCGGCGGACAGCCATACCGTCTGCTGTTTTCAGCCCATGGCCTGCCGAAGAAGATCATCACCGCCGGCGATCCCTATCAGTGGCAGGTGGAGCAGACGGCGGCAGCGATTGTCGCAGCACTCGGTATCCCTGATCTCGATTGGCAGGTTTGCTACCAGAGCCGGGTCGGGCCATTGGAGTGGATCGGCCCGGCCACCGATGCCGAGATCGAGCGCGCCGGCCGCGATGGCAAGGCCATCGTGCTGGCGCCCATCGCCTTTGTCTCGGAGCATTCCGAAACCCTGGTGGAACTGGATATCGAGTATGGCGAGCTGGCCCATGAAAAAGGCGTGCCGGCCTATCATCGCGTTGCCACCGTGGGCATTGCCCCGGATTTCATTCAAGGTCTAGCCCGGCTGGCGCGCGGCGCGCTGTATGATGGCTCGGTCTGCAGCCAGGAAAGCCGCCGGCTTTGTCCGACAAATTTCAGCGGCTGCGCCTGCCGGTCGTGAGAGTCAAAGCTACTGAGAGGTAAGGATTCCCATGCTCTATGACTGGCTGAAGGCGCTGCATGTGATCAGCGTGATCGCCTGGATGGCGGGCATGCTCTATCTGCCCCGGCTTTACGTTTACCATGTCGATGCCGAGACCGGCTCGAAGCAATCCGAGACTTTCAAGGTGATGGAGCGCCGGCTGCTGCGCGCCATCATCAACCCGGCAATGCTTTCGGCCTGGATTTTCGGGCTTTTATTGGCCTGGCAAGGCAATCACTGGTCGTCCGGCTGGTTTCACGGCAAACTTTTGCTGTTGCTCGGCATGCAGTTGATCCATGCCGGCTATGCCCGCTGGCGCCGGCATTTCGCTGAAGATGCAAATATTCACACGGCGCGTTTCTACCGGGTGATGAATGAAGTCCCCACCCTGCTGATGATCGGCATTGTGATACTGGTCATAGTGAAACCTTTTTAAACCCAAGTATGAGCGATTAAACCAATTCGCACTTGCGAATGAACCGCGCCGCCCTATTAATGGCGCCATGCAAAATCATACTTCTCCCCGCTCCGCCATCGCCGCCGCCCTGGCGCTGATTGCTTCCCTTGGCTTTACCTCGACGGCCCTGGCCCAGATGGGGCCGGGCGGCCCGCCGCCGGTGACGGTGGCAAAGCCGGTGGTCAAGGATATCGTCGAGATGGACGAATATACCGGCCGCTTCGAAGCCTCGGCGAGCGTGGATGTGCGGGCACGGGTGAACGGCTTCATCGACAGCATGCCGTTCAAGGAAGGCGCCCAGGTCAAGGAAGGCGAGCTGCTGGTGGTGATCGACCGCCGGCCGTATCAGGCCAGCCTGAACCAGGCCCAGGCCAGCCTCAACGCGGTGCAGACCCGTGTCGACCTGGCCAAGCTGGAATTCGAACGCTATGAGCGCCTGGCGCGCAGCGGCACCGCCGCCGAAGCCCAGCTCGACCAGCGCCGCCAGGCCCTGCTCTCGGCCCAGGCCGATCTTGCCGGCGCCCGCGCCGCGGTGGAAACCACCCGCCTGAACCTGAGCTTCACCGAGATCCGCGCGCCCATCGCCGGCCGCATCAGCCGCAAGCTGGTGACCGAAGGCAACCTGGTGCGCGAGAACGAGACCCTGCTGACCACCATCGTGGCGCAGGATCCGATCTACTTCTATTTCGACATCGACGAGCGGTCCTTCCTGGCCTATCAGCGCCTGGCCCGCGAGGGTGCGCCGAGCAGCAACGGCAATGGCGGGCGTTCCTTGGAAATCGCCATCGCTTTGGCCGATGAGAAGGGCTTCCCGCATAAGGGCAACCTCACCTTCACCGATAACCGCCTGGATGCCGCCACCGGCACCATGCGGCTGCGCGCCACGCTGGAAAACAAGGACCTGTTCCTCACCCCTGGCCTGTTTGGCCGCATCGCCGTGCCGGGCAGCCCGAAATACCGTGGCGTGCTGGTACCGGATGAAGCCATCCTCACCGATCTCGGCCGCCGCTTCGTCTATGTGGTGGAAGCCGATGGCAGCGTGCGCCAGCAGCCGGTAAAGCTCGGTTCGCGTACCGACAATTACCGCATCGTCCGCGAAGGCCTGAAGGGCGACGAGACCGTGGTGATCAATGGCCTGCAGCGCGTGCGCATGGGCGGCGGCAAAGTGACGCCGATGCCGGTGCAACTGCCCGAGACCTGGGCCGGCCTGATGGCCCTGCCGCAGCCTAAGCCTGCTGGCGGCGGCGCCGCGCCGGCGAAGCAGTAAGGCAGGCAGCCATGAAATTCGGTCATTTCTTCGTCGACCGCCCGATCTTCGCGGCGGTCGTCTCCATCGTCACCGTCATCCTCGGTGTCATCGCCTTCCGTTTCCTCCCCGTCACGGAGTATCCGGAAATCGCGCCGCCGCAGATCAACGTCACTGCTGCTTATCCCGGTGCCGATGCCGAGACCGTGGCCCGCACCGTGGCGACGCCGATCGAGCAGGAGATCAACGGCGTCGAGAACATGCTCTACATGTCGTCGTATTCGACGGCCAACGGCGTGATGCAGCTCACCATCACCTTCCGCCCGGGCACCAACCTGGATACTGCCCAGGTGCAGGTGCAGAACCGCGTCTCGATTGCCGAGCCGCGCCTGCCGGAAGAAGTGCGCCGCCAGGGCATCACCACCAACAAGCAGGCCGGCGACTTCATTATGGTCGTGCATCTGCTCTCGCCTGATAAGCGCTACGACGAGCTTTACATCGCCAACTACATGCAGATGCGCATCCGCGAACAGTTGCTGCGGCTGAACGGCGTCGGCAATGTCATCGTGTTCGGCGGCAGCGAATACTCGATCCGCATCTGGCTCGATCCGGACCGGCTGTCGTCCTACGGCCTTGCCGCCACCGACGTGGTGCAGGCGTTGCAGGCGCAGAATGTGCAGGTCTCGGGCGGTACGCTCGGCCAGCAGCCGGCGCCCGACAACAACGCGCTGCAGGCCATCGTCACCACGCAGGGCCGCTTCGAGGATGTGCGCCAGTTCCGCGAGGTGATCATCAAGTCCGGCAGCGGCGGCCGCCTGGTGCGGCTGCGCGATGTCGCCCGCGTCGAACTCGGCGCCAAGGATTACAACAGCCGTTCCTATCTCGATGGACAGACGGCGGTGGCGCTCGGCATCTTCCAGCGCCCCGGCACCAACGCGCTGGAAACCGCCCAGAGCGTCATCAACCGGATGAACGAGCTGAAGCAGGATTTCCCGCCGGGCCTGGAATACACCATCGTCTATAACCCGACCGAGTTCATCGCCCAGTCGGTGGACGAAGTGTACAAGACGCTGATCGAAGCCATCATCCTGGTCGCCCTGGTGGTGCTGGTGTTCCTGCAGAACTGGCGCGCGGCACTGATTCCGATCCTGGCGATTCCCGTGTCGCTGATCGGCACCTTCGCGCTGATGCTGGCTTTCGGCTTCACGCTGAACGTGCTGAGCCTGTTCGGCCTGGTGCTGGCCATCGGCATCGTGGTCGACGACGCAATCGTGGTGGTGGAGAATATCGAGCGCAACATCGCCGAGGGCCTAAGCCCACGCGATGCCGCGCATGAGACCATGGATGAAGTGGGTACGGCGGTGATCGCCATCGCCGTGGTGCTCTCGGCGGTGTTCATCCCCACCGCCTTCATCCCCGGCATCTCCGGCCAGTTCTACAAGCAGTTCGCGCTCACCATTGCCGGCGCCACCATCCTTTCGGCGTTCAACTCGCTTACGCTGTCACCGGCCTTGGGTGCGATTCTGCTCAAAGCGCATACCAAGCGCGATGCCGGCTACAAGCCCGGTTTCTTCGGCCGGCTGGCCGGCGGGTTCAATACCGGCTTCGAGAAGATGAGCAATTCCTATGCGCGTGGCATCAACGGCATCGTCAAGCGCCGCCTGCTGATGCTCGGCTTCTATGGCATCCTGGTGGCGGCGACGGTCTTCCTGTTCCGCACCGTGCCGCAGGGCTTCATCCCGCCGCTGGATCGTGGCTATGCCATCGTGGTGATCCAGTTGCCCGATGGTGCTTCGCTCAGCCGCACCGACGAGGTGACGCAGAAGGCGACCAAGCTGATCGAAGGCACGCCGGGTGTGGCCAACGTGGTGGCGATTCCGGGCTTCAACGGCGCCACCTTCACCAATGCGTCGAACGCCTCGGTGATCTTCACGCCATTCACCAAGTTCGAGGAACGCCTGCCGCAGGGCCTTACCGCCGATGTCATCATCGGCCAGATGATCGGCAAGCTGATGCCGATCGAGGAAGCCTTTGTCATCGCCATCCCGCCGCCGGCCGTGCCGGGCATCGGTTCGGGCGGCGGTTTCAAGATGCAGTTGCAGAACCGGACCTCGGATGATGTGCGGCCGCTGCTCGCCGCTGCCTATCAGATGATGGGCAGGGCGCAGCAGACACCGGGCGTCACTGGCGTGTTCACCACCTTCTCGGCTTCCTCGCCGCAGGTCTTCCTCGAGATCGACCGCACCAAGGCGCAGATGCTGAATGTGCCGCTGAGCAGTGTGTTCCAGACCCTGCAGGTCAATCTCGGCTCGGCCTATGTGAACGACTTCAACGCCTTCGGCCGTATCTTCCAGGTGCGCGCCCAGGCCGACCAGCAGTTCCGCCTCGACCAGGACCACATCCTTAATCTCAAGGTGCGCTCGGCCAGCGGCGATCTGGTGCCGCTGGGCAGCATTATCGAGATCAAGGAATCGTCTGGCCCCGACCTGATCCAGCGCTACAACATGTATGTGTCTGTGCCGCTGCAGGGCAACACGCCGCCCGGCGTCTCCACCGGCCAGTCGCTCAGCGTGATGGAAAATCTGGCGGCCAGCGTGCTGGAGCCGGGCCAGGGTTTCGAGTGGACCGAAATCGCCTTGCAGGAACGCATGACCGGCAACACCGCGCTGTTCGTGTTCGCGCTGGCCATCGTGTTCGTGTTCCTGGCGCTGGCGGCCCAGTATGAAAGCTGGGTGCTGCCGCTGGCGATCATGCTGATCGTGCCGATGAGCATGCTGTTCGCGCTTGCCGGTGTGAAATTCACCGGGCTCGACAACAACGTGCTGGTGCAGATCGGCCTGGTGGTGCTGATCGGTCTGGCGGCGAAGAACGCCATCCTGATCGTGGAATTCGCCCGCCAGCTCGAACATCAGGGCAAGAATACGGTGGAGGCGGTGGTGGAAGCCTGCCGCCTGCGCCTGCGCCCGATCCTGATGACCGCTTTGGCCTTCATCCTCGGCGTGCTGCCACTGGTGACGGCGTCGGGTGCCGGCGCCGAAATGCGCCGCTCGCTCGGCACCGCGGTGTTCTACGGCATGATCGGCGTCACCCTGGTGGGCCTGTTCCTCACCCCGGTCTTCTACGTGGTGCTGCGCCGCTTCACTAGCGCACGCAAGGTGCAGAACGCCGCCGTGACCCATCCCGGCCCGGCGGAATAAGCCTTAAAGCCTTAAGCCAAACGAAAAGCCGGCGGGTCAAACCGCCGGCTTTTTTCATGCCGTCACCGCTTCGGCCCCAGGCCCAGCAGCAGGCGCGTGAGCGGGTTGCTATCGGCGGCCTTACTCAAGCCGTAAGAAATCGCGCCAGCAGTGATCATCACCACCAGGAATTTCAGCGGCCACCAGGCGGCCCAGGAGAGCAGCCACCAACCGAGCAGGATGATCACGGTCTGGTGGAAGATATAGAAGGCATAGGAATAGCGGCTGAAATCGCCGAGCCAGCGCAGCGGCTGGTTCAATTTCAGCGCGCCCCAGCCCAGCAGCAGGAAGAGCCAGCCGATTTCGCCGATCAGCCGCAACAGGCGCGGCAGCGGCTGCGGCAGAATGATCTGGCGGTCCAGCGCCGCCAGCCACAGCAGGGTACAGGCGGCAGCCACCAGGGCGGCCTGACGCAGCAGGCCATGGATCGCCTGTTCCAGCCGGGGATGGGCGGCGATCAGCCAGCCGAGCAGCACGAGATAAAAGTAATGCGCGTGGTTGGCCCAGTCCGTGGCCAGATCATGGGTGCTGGGGAAGAGCGGCCGCAGCAGCCATTCGCCCAGCACCACCGGCAGGCCGAGCAGGAAGGGGCGGTAGCCCTCGGCAAACCAGGTGGCGAGCTTTTGCGCCCGGCCCTTGTTCAGGGCTGCGATCAGCGGCAGGGCGAGCAGGGAATAGAACAGCAGATAAGCGACGAACCAAAGATGGTGCCAGGAGAAATTCCCCGCCGGATAGCAGCATTGGGTGATATGGGGCAGGAAATCCCAATAGCTGCCGTCGAAATTCAGCGGGCTCTGGCGGTTCGGGATCTGCGGCGAAATCCGCTCGACATAGACCTGCGGCGGCACGATCACCAGCATGCCGAAAGCCAGCGGCAGCAGCAGGCGCTTAAGCCGTTCCATGGCGATCTGGCGCTTCGAACGTTTCGCCAGCGCATAGGCCAGGCTCATGCCGGCGAGCAGGAACAGGATCGGCATGTGCCACTGGTTCAGCGCCCGCACGATGGTATCGGCTACCGCTGTGTATTGCGGGTCCTTGATATGCCAGGGCTCGATGTTGAAAAGCCGCGCGGTGTGAAACACCAGCAGCAGCAAAACCGCCAGGCTGCGCAGATTGTCGATATCGAAGCGGCGTTCGGAGGCGCTAGCGGTCGCGGGGGTGGCTTCGGTCATGGGGGCCTGGATTATGGAAGGCAGGGTCATGCTTGCGTCGGGCTGGACCTATCTCTATATTGAATGAATGGTTCATTCAAGAATAATCCACAGGGGATGCTTCTGCCGCTGCGGCCGGGCCGGCGATGCGCCGTAAGCCGCCCGAGCGCCTGGCCGCGATTGCGGATGCCGCCATAACGGTGTTCACCCGGCTGGGTTACCGCCGCGCCCAGATGGCCGATATCGCCGCCGAACTGGGCCTCTCGGTCGGCAGCCTGTATTCCTATGCCTCGGGCAAGGAGGCGCTGGCCCAGCTTGCCTTGCTGCGGCTGCTGGATTTCGACCCGGCCGGCCTTGCTCTGCCGCACCAGACCAATGCTGAGAGCGAACGCGCCATCCTGCGCGCCCTGGCCGAGCGGACGCGCTGGCCGCTGCTGGAAGCCGCCACGGCGCGCTTTGCCGCCCCGGCCGATGTGGCGGCCGAGCTCGGCGCCATTATCGGTGAACTTTTTGATGCCCTGCTGGCCTCGCGCCGACTGATCCGCTTCCTCGATGCCTGCGTCCTGCATATGCCGGCGATCGCGGCGCAGTTCCTGGGCCAGAGCAAGGGCGCCTATCTCGAGCTGCTGGAACGCTACCTGACCCGCCGCCAGCGCCAGGGCAAACTCGCCCGCCTCGGCCCGAAGCCGGCCGGCGACACGCGGGCGCTGCTGGAACAGGTGGCCTGGCTGGCTTTGCACCGCCAGGCCGATGCCCTGCCGCCGCCGCTGGATGATGCCGAGGCCCGCGCCACTGCCCAGGCCTTTGCGGTTGCCGCCTTCGCCGCTACCGCCTTCCGGCCTTGAGTGAAACTTGCTACACAACCGTTTAGCTGGTCAGCCTGCCCGCTTGGCGGAATCGGTAGACGCACGGGACTTAAAATCCCGAGGCCGCAAGGCCGTGCCGGTTCGAGTCCGGCAGCGGGCACCAGCGCGGCCACATATAACGCCGTTACACACTAATAACGACGTTACGACTTTATCCCGTCGAGCCAGTTGGTGATGGCCTTCACCACATCCGCATCCATGCCCCAGAAGCCATGGTAATGCGCCGCTTCGCAGGGGTCGCCCTTGGGTGCCGCGCCACCGCTGATAACCTGGATATCGACGCGCGGCGCATTGATCAGTAAGGCTTTGTAGCGCGGGCCATCGCTCGGCGGGGTGACGGCGCAGGCATCGTCGCGGTGGTGCAGCAGCAATACCGGCACGCGGATCTGGCTCGGGCCGAGCGTGTCGGCAGCCGGAATCTTCTGGCTGATCAGCATGCCCGAGGTGATAACAGCGCTATCGGGCCGCTCCTGCCGGGTGGCGTTGAACAGCGCCGCCACCGAGACGGCGCCGCGGCTGGTGCCGACAGCATGCACCGGCAGGCCGAGTTTCCGCGCTTCCGCCACCACCAGGGCCATGTCGCTGGCGAATTCCGGCTTGTAGCGATAGCCGTTCTGGCCTTTCAGGTCGCTGGCTATATCGGGCGCCAGATAGGCATAGCCGGCAGTGACATAGGCTTGCCGGCTGCGGATCAACTGGTTGCCGCCAAGCCCGCCGATCTTGCCTTCGGGTGAGAGATCGAGGATGCCGTTGCCGCCGGCGAGCAGGATCACGGTGCCTTTTGCAGCAGTTGCCGGCTGGTCGGCGAGCAGGCGCAGCACGGCGCCGGGGCGCGGGGTAAGGTCGATGACGCGCTCGACGGCCTGGGCCGCCGGTGCCAGCAGCAAAACCGATAACAGTGTTACCAGCTTTATTCCCATTGCAGCCGCGCGATCAGCGCATCGAGATGGTGGTCCAGCAAAGCCGGCGCTTCCTGGCCGAGCGGCTTCAGCCGCCCGGTATGATGCGCGGTGAGCAGCCCAAGCAGATGCGCGAACAGGCTGGCGGTCTCGATTTCGGTCAGGCTGTCGGAAAGCTGGCCCAGCCGGCGCAGGCAGGCGGCGAAGCCTTCCAGGCTCTGGCGCAGGCGGTCGTTCAGCTCGCGGTCGATATCGCGGCCCAGTCCCTGGCGGGCCAGGCCAGGGCGGCTGTCGGAGCGGAAAAGGTAGAGCCCGAGCGACACTTCCGCCGGCCGGGCGGCGTAATAGTCGAACCAGGCATGGGCAGCGGCTTTCAGCTTCTCACCGTCCTGGCGCACCTGGGCCAGGCTGCTGAGCACTGCCGCCTCGACATTCTCCAGGGATTCCCGCAGCAAGGCGGCGTAGATTTCTTCCTTGGCCGGAAACAGCGGATAGATCGCGCCGGTGGTGCAGCCTGCGGCGGCGGCGATCTCGCGCATGGTGGCGGCTTCCAGGCCATGCTCGGCAAAAATGCGCTTGGCGGCGTCCAGGATCTGGCGGCGCTTCAGATCGCGCAATTGCGCGCGGTTCTCGGTCTTCGTGTCCGGGGTGGCCATCAATACCCGATGATCAACAAGTCCAGCGCCCCCAGGATGGCATCCCGCTCGGCTTTAAGCGAGGCAAAAGGCGGCGCCAGCATGGTTTTCGGCACCGAGGTCGCCTCTTGGGTCACCAGTACATAACGGCTGCCGCCGATGCTGAAAGCCGGGTTCAGCCGCGCCATCGGCTCGCCATAGAGGCGCTCCGGGACCAGCGGGATCACAAGGCGGCTGGCCAGCAGGTCGAGATGGTCACTCTGTACATCCAGCAGCAGGCGGCCCGGCACGCGCGGCGAGGGCAGCTTATGGACATCAAATTGCGCCATCAGAGCTGGCGCAGATCGTCGTTGAACATGCCCTGTTCGGCCACCTTGGCGTTATACGCCTCGATGGCCTGGCGGTTCTCGGCCAGCCAGGCTTCCGCCTTGGCCTGGCGCACGGCTTCGGCCAGAGCCCGCTCGGCGATCTGCGACACACTGAGGCCCAGCGCCTTGGCCTCGGCAACCAGGTCGGACGGCAGCGAGAGATTGGTGGCTTTGCGGCGGGCCGGGAGGCGGGGCGGCGCGTTCATGCGCATAGACTATGCGCATAACTCATGCGCGTCGAGCTGGAACTTTCCTTAATGGATGCCCCGCGTCGCCCGCAGTTGTGCCACCAGTTCATCGGCGAGCGTCACTGGCAGGCCGCAGGTCTGGCCGACGCAGACATAGGCGGTGGGCAGGTTGCCGATTTGCGTCTTGCCATGGGCCGGGTGGCTTTCCGGCAGCGGCTTGGCCGGATCGGCCACCAGCAGCACGCGGTTCGGCAGCGACAGCGAATAAGCGACATCGACCAGTTTTTCGGTAGCAGGTTCGCCGCGATGACCAAGGATGGTGACCTGCACCGCATGGGCATAGAGGTCGGCGCCATTGAGGAAGCTGGCGAGCGGGAAGAAGTTGCGCGTCGCCTCGCCGGAGAAGGCGCCGAGCTGGGTTTCGCAGGCCTCGCGCCAGGCGACGTCGCCGGTGAGATACCACAGCCGGGCGAAGATCCCGACCAGCAGGCCATTCCCCGACGGCGTGGCGTTATCGGCGATCACGCGGCTGCGCGCCACCAGGGTTTCGGCATCGCGGGCGGTGAGGAAGAAGCCGCCATGCACGGCATCGGCATAATCCGCCTGCAGCGTGCCGAGCCAGCGTTTCGCCTGTTCGAGATAGGCCGGGTTGCCAGTGGCTTCATAGAGCGCCAGTGCCGCCTTGGTCATGGCGGCATAATCGTCGAGCATGCCGGGATAGATCAGCTGGTCCTGGCGCCAGGAATGGCCGAGCCGGTTATCGCCCACCGCCATCGTGGTGGTGACGAAACCCCAGGCGCGTTCCGCCAGGGCCAGCCAGTCGGGCCGCTTGTATTGCCGCGACAGCGCGGCGAGCGACGCAATCATCAGGCCGTTCCAGTCGGCCAGCACCTTGTCGTCCCAACCCGGTTTGATGCGCTGCTCGCGCGCGGCGAAGAGTTTCTCGCGGCAATTTTTCAGCCGTGCTTCGCCGGCTGCATCGAGCAGGTCGGGCTTGAGCGAGCGGCGCAGAATCACCTTGTGCTCCCAATTGCCCGCATCCTCGACATCGTAATGCTCGTTGAAGAAGGCCGCGTCAGGCCCAAGCAGCGCGTCGATCTCGGCCTTCTGCCAGACGTAGAACTTGCCTTCCTCGCCTTCCGAATCCGCATCCTGGGTGGCAGCAAAACCACCGCCTTCCGCGATCATTTCGCGCTCCAGCCACTGCACCGTTTCCTCGATGCGCTGGCGCAGCAGCGGATCATGGGTCTCGGCCTCGATCAGCGCGAAATGCTCGATGAGCTGCGCATTGTCGTAGAGCATCTTCTCGAAATGCGGCGCCAGCCATTCCGCATCCACGGAATAGCGCGCGAAGCCGCCGCCGAGGTGATCGTAGATGCCGCCCTGGGCCATGCGCACGGCGGTGGTGATCACGGCCGCCGAATAATCCGGCCGCGCGCTGCGCAGGTAAGCGCGCCAGATCGCCTCGAAGATGCCGCTCTGCGGAAATTTCGGCGCGCCGCCCAGGCCGCCCTGCACTGGATCAACATGGCTCAGCAACTGCTCGGCCACCTGATCGAGAATGGCGCCGTCGATGCCGATGCTTTCCATCGCCTGCGGCCGCGCCATCTGGCGCAGGCCCTGCACCAGCATGGCCTTGTTCTTGGCAATGGCATCAGGCTTGGTGTGATAGGCTTCCGAGACGCGGCGCAGCACATCCGGGAAGCCGGCGCGGCCATAGCGCGGCTCGGGCGGAAAATACGTGCCGCCCCAGAAGGGTTCGGCTTCCGGCGTGAGGAACATGGTGAGCGGCCAGCCGCCATGCTCGCCGAGCAGATGCAGCGCGTTCATGTACAGCGTGTCGATATCCGGCCGCTCCTCGCGGTCGACCTTGATATTGACGTAGAGCTGATTCATCAGCGCGGCGATGTCGGGATTCTCGAAACTCTCATGCGCCATGACATGGCACCAATGGCAGGCGGCATAGCCCACGCTGAGCAGGATCGGCTTGTTCTGCGCCCGCGCCGCCGCCAGCGCCGCCGGACCCCAGGGCTGCCAGTGGACCGGATTGTCCTTATGCTGCTGCAGATAAGGCGAGGCGGCGCGGTCGAGGTTATTGCGGCTGGCCAGCAGCACCGCATCGCTACTCGACAGCGGGTCACCTGACAACGGGGCATCGGTCATGCTAGGTATGCCTCTGTTATGCCTTTGGCCGGGTTGATGTTCTTGCAGCAGAGGAGAGCCGGATGAAGATAACAGTGAACGTGGACTGCACGCCAGAGGAAGCCCGTGCCTTCCTGGGCCTGCCCGATGTGCAGCCGCTGCAGGAGGCGGTGATGGCGCAGATGCAGGAACGGGTGATGAATTCGCTCAATGCCATGGACCCCAATGAGCTGCTCAAGACCTGGGCGCCGCTCGGGTTGCAGAGCATGGAGCAGATCCAGCGTTTCTTCCTGTCACAATTCACCACCGCCACGACGCCCAGCAACGGCAAGAAGTAACCCGCCGGCGACGGCAAGATTTAATAGCGAGTCCAACGGCATGACCCAGCTTCCCGGCGATCCGGCGGCATTTTTCCGCGCCCATATTTTCGTCTGCACCAACGAGCGGCCGGAGAACCATCCGCGTGGTTCCTGCGGCCGCAAGGGCTCGGAAAAGCTGCGCAACTACATGAAGGCGCGGGCCAAGGAGATGGGCCTGGACCTGGCGGACGGGGTGCGGGTGAACAATGCCGGCTGCCTGGAGCGCTGCGAGGTCGGCCCCACCGTGGTGATCTATCCCGAAGGCATCTGGTACCGCGCCGAGACTTTCGCCGATATCGACGAAATCCTGGAGGTGCATGTGCGCCAGGGCGGCCGGGTCGCGCGCCTGATGCTGCGGCCGGAAGACGGCCCGGACCACACGGCCAAGAAGAAATAACGCCCCACCATGGCAGGCCCCGGCCCCGCTTCCGGCCCGGCGATGGCCGATACGATCTATGCCCTTTCCAGCGCCCCCGGGCGGGCGGGAGTGGCTGTGGTGCGGCTTTCCGGCCCTGGCGCCGGCCCGGCGCTCGAGGCGCTGGCCGGCAGATTGCCGCCGCCGCGCCAGGCCGCCCGCGCCCTGCTGCGGGATGCTCCCTCGGATAATGGGGCGGGCGAAATCCTGGACGACGCCCTGGTGCTGTGGTTCCCCGGCCCGGCCAGCTTCACCGGCGAGGATGTCGCCGAGTTCCATATCCATGGCGGCCGCGCCGTGCTGGCGGCCTTGTTCGCCGCTTTGCGCGCCCGGCCCGGCCTGCGGCTGGCCGAGCCCGGCGAATTCAGCCGCCGCGCCTTTGCTAACGCTAAGCTCGACCTCACCCAGGCCGAGGCCATCGCCGACCTGATCGATGCCGAGACCGAAGCCCAACGCCGCCAGGGCCTGGCCCAGATGCAGGGCGAACTCGGCCGGCTTTATGAAGCCTGGCGCCAGGATCTGCTGCGCGCCCTGGCGCATCTCGAAGCCGATATCGATTTCCCCGAGGAAGACCTGCCCGAAGGCGTCACCGCAGCCGTGGCACCGCAGATGCGCGCGCTGCAGGCCGCGATCGGCGCCCATCTCGCCGACAACCGGCGCGGCGAGCGCCTGCGCGATGGCATCGGCGTCGTCATTCTCGGCGCGCCAAATGTCGGCAAGTCGAGCCTGCTGAATGCCCTGGCACGGCGCGAGGCGGCCATCGTCTCCGACATCGCCGGCACCACCCGCGACATCGTCGAAGTGCATCTCGATCTCGGCGGCTATCCGGTGGTGCTGGCCGATACGGCGGGCCTGCGCGAAACCGCCGACCGCATCGAGAGCGAAGGCGTGCGCCGCGCCCTGGCGCGGGCCGAAAGCGCCGACCTGAAACTGCTGGTGATCGACGCGGCGAGCTGGCCCACGCTGCCGCCAGCCACGGCTGCTTTGCTCGATGCCGACACGCTGCTGATCGCCAACAAGACCGATGCCGCGCCGCTGCCCCCAGGCGCCAGCTATCAGGGCCGCCCTGTGCTGCCGCTCTCGGTGGCGACGGGCGCCGGCCTGGATGAGCTGCTCAAATCTCTCAGCGCCGAGATCGCCGCGCGCTACGGACGGCAGCATGGTCAGGGGGGCAATGCCACCCTGACCCGCGCGCGGCACCGCGAGGCACTGGAGCATTGCCATGCGTCGCTGGCGCGCTTCCTGGCCAATGGCGGCGACGCCGAACTCGCCGCCGAGGATCTGCGCCTCGCTGCCCGCGCCCTGGGCCGCATCACCGGCAGCGTCGGCGTCGAGGACATCCTCGACATCGTGTTCCGCGACTTTTGTATTGGGAAGTGATATAGCTGCCGGCAGCAGCCGAGGAGGACGGCCATGGCAAAGCCCTATGCAAAATTACGAGCACAAATGAAGCCGAAGAGCCGACGAGCAGCAGCCAATAGGGCGCGTTCATTTTTAAAGAGTAAGAAACGCAAATAGAGAGAGTTTCTTAGTTATTTCTTTCTTTTTGTGCCTTAAGAGGAAGGGGGGCGAGCAAATGTTTTCTTTTAGATTTTTCTTGAGCGATTTTATCGATCATTGGGTCATCTATTTGAAAAGCGTTTCCTAGTTTGTTTATGCATTTCTCATGGGTAGCAGTTGTAACCTTATATACTCGGCACACTGAGGCATCGATTGCCTGGAGAGCTTCATGACACCAAGTGTCTCCTTCTCGCCATGGGGCCGGAAACATATCTTTATATTCTTCTATGTGAGAAATTGTTCGTTTAGCGTGATCAAGTAGAGAGTAAATTTGGTGAAGAAGATTCAAAACCTCAGGATCGCTTTCTTGCCCATTTTCTAAAAGGTTAATTAGCCCCCCTGTTGGACCGAATTCGTTATATGCAGCGATCATTTTTAAAGAAGGCAGATCAATTCTTTCATCGCGAAATGCGATAGTGAAAGAATTAATTCGTCGCAAAATTGATTCACACACACGGATGGTTTGAGTGGCGCGTGCGCGGCGGATATTTTGAATATCTTCTTCTCTGTGCCGTTCTTCCTGCTCGACTTTTAATTTTGCGGCTGTGTATGCGAGAAACCCGCCAAGAATCGCAGCAGAACCAGCAAATAGTGTACCTATAGTTTGGCCGATTGTATTTTTGGCAAATTCCCAAAATTCGTGGAGGCCCGCAATCGCGAACAGCAGCAAAACCACAAGCATTAAAAAGATGCTTGGTAGTAAATTGTCCGGCTTGTTCTGTGGGCGATGCATATTGTCAACTTAATGGTGTGCTGGCTGTTTTCGCAAGACTCGTCTTTGTTTGACCTGTACACGATGATTGCCGTCGATAAATTTTAAATGAGATACATGTGTTCTGCTGACAGGCTGTTAAACGTGACCGACGACTACCCCCATCTCGATACCGCGCGGCTGAGCCTGCGGGCGTTCAAGCCTGATGACCTGGCCTATCTGCAAAGCTTCGCGCTGCGCCCTGCCTTCTGGCGCTACCTGCCGGGGCCGGAGCCGGTGGCGGAATTGATCGAGGCCTATCTCGAGGCGCGGCTGCAGGCGCAGGCCATGACTGATACCGCCGACTGGCATTTCGCCATCGAGGCCCGCGACACTGGTTTGCTGATCGGCACCGCGCGTTTGAGCATCCAGAGCCGCGAGCATGCCAATGCTTCGCTGGCGGTGTCGCTGGACAGCGACCATTGGCGTCAGGGCTTCGCCAAGGAGGCGCTGGCGGCGCTGGTCGATTTCGGTTTCGACACGCTGGGCCTGCATCGCCTGAGCGCGCTGATTGATGCCGAGAACAAAGCCGGCATCGCGCTGGCGGAAGCCGGCGGCTTCACGCGCGAAGGTATCTTGAAGGAAAATCTGCGGCTGCGCGGCCAGTGGCGCGATAGCGCCGTCTATGCCCGGCTCAGTGCCGGCTGATCAGATCTCGAAATCCTTGAACAGCGCGAAGGGCTCGCCGCAGCAGGGGCAGGCCATGTCGCGCAGATTCGACAGCACATTGTTGCCGGCGAGCTGCACATCTTTTTTCAGCCGCAGCATGTCCGCCGCCACCGCCTCATGCAGCGCGGCGCAGGCCGCGGCGGTTTCCGGCAGCAGCAGCGCGGCGCCGCCGATGCCGACAGCCGTGCCGATTGTGGTGCCGGCGGAAGCGGTGAGGAAGGCGCGGCGGGAAAGGCGCATGGGGATGGTCTCCGGCGAAAGTTGACGCAGCATGGCGCCGCGCCGGGCCGCGCCGCAAGGGGCTTTACCGAAGCTTTATATGCGCCTAGCGCAGCCTGACGGCGTCGCCGACGCGGATCGTGCCGCCCGCCACCACCTTGGCATAGAGGCCGCAATCCTGGTGGCCGTATTCGCGGTTGAGGATGTCGAGGGTGGGCAGGTTGCGCGCGCCGTTCAGCGGATCGAGCGTGGTGGCGGGGCAGCGGCCGATGATCTCGACGATCTCCAATTCGGCTTCGCCGACACGGATGCGTTTGCCGACCCAGTCCATCTCAGCCCAGGGCGCAACGCCATCGAGCAGCAGATTGCCGCGCATGCGGCGCTGATCGAAGGCCATGCCGGCAAAGCTGCCGATGGCATCCAGGCTGGCGCGGTTCTGGATCGAGAGGAATTTCGGCTCGACATCGCTGAAAGAAACGCCGGGCGCTTCCGCGACGGTGAGTTTGCCGCGCGATTCCTGCGGCAGTTTTTTCAGCAGCACATCGCAAAGCGCGGCGCGGCCGGCCTCCGTGGTGAGATCGGCGTCGCGTAGCAGCTCAGCGCCATTCTCGCTCAGGGACACGACATGGCCGTTCCCGGCATAGCGCGCGCGGATTGCGGCAATCGCCGGCGTGCGCGCCCAGTTGAGGAAATGCGCCTTCTTCTGCCAGCCGGGCTGCGCCGCGTCATAAGCCGAGGCGCCATGGGCAATGGCGAAGCGGCGGTCGCCGGGCAGGGCGGCGCCGACGCTCAAGTCAGCGGCTTCAAGGCTCTGCTCGTCGAGGCCCTTCACCGGATAGCGGCTGATATGGGCGAGGCGGATGCTGTCGGTCATGGCGAACGGTCCCGGCGGTAATGGCTGGGCGCGACCATGCCCGCGCTCGCCAATTTTCGTCAATCAGAGATATGTATGGGTGCAAGTGAGAACAAAAGACGAATTAGTACTATTTGTTCATTATATGTACTAGAATGGGGTGTGTTTCACGTGAAACAGGCTTCCTCAACGCGTCATGCCCGGGCTTGACCCGGGCATCTCTCGCCACTTGGCCTGAGATCGCCGGGTCTACGCCCGGCGATGACGACAGTGGCGGCGCGGTACGTCACCTCTGTTTCACGTGAAACACCGATTCCTTTTGACGGGGGATAAAGCGGGGGATAGAACCCGCGCCCATGAGCGAGTCTTATGATGTCATCGTGATCGGCGGCGGCCATGCCGGCTGCGAGGCGGCTGCCGCCTCGGCCCGCCTGGGCGCCCGCACCCTGCTGCTGACCCACAAGCTGGAGACCATCGGCGAGATGTCCTGCAACCCGGCCATTGGCGGCCTGGCGAAGGGGCATCTGGTGCGGGAAATCGACGCTTTGGACGGCGTGATGGGCCGGGCCGCCGACCGCGCCGGCATCCAGTTCCGGCTGCTCAACCGCTCCAAGGGCCCGGCCGTGCGCGGCCCGCGCACCCAGGCCGACCGCAAGCTCTATCGCCAGGCGATGCAGGCGATCCTGGCCGAGCAGCCGAATCTCGAGTGCCGCGCCGCTGCTGTGGAAGACCTCTGTATCGAGGATGGCGAGCTGAAGGGCGTTTTCACGGGACCAGGTTTCACGGGAAAGGGTCAGTTCATCGCCGCGCCTCGGGTGATCCTCACCACCGGGACGTTTCTTTCCGGCCTGATCCATATTGGCGAGGAGAAGATCCCCGCCGGCCGGGTAGGGGAGGCGCCGTCGCTGGGGCTTTCAAAGACCCTGGCGCGGCTCGGCTTCCCGCTGGGCCGGCTGAAAACCGGCACGCCGCCGCGCCTCGATGGCCGCACCATCGACTGGTCTGGCCTGGAAATGCAGGCCGCCGACGATCCGCCGGTGCCGTTCAGCTTTCTCACGGACAAGATCACCGTGCCGCAGATCGAATGCGGCATCACCTATACCTCGGAAGCCGGCCACGCGCTGATCCGGGCCAATCTGCACCGGGCGCCGATGTATTCCGGCCAGATCGAGGGCACCGGGCCGCGCTATTGCCCGTCCATCGAGGACAAGGTGGTACGGTTTCACGAGAAACAGCGCCACCAGATCTTCCTGGAGCCCGAAGGCCTGGACGACCCGACCATCTACCCGAACGGCATTTCCACCTCGCTGCCGCGCGATGTGCAGCTTGGCCTGCTGAAAACCATTCCGGGCCTGGAAAACGCCGTGATGCTGCGGCCGGGCTATGCCATCGAGTATGATTTCGTCGATCCGCGCGAATTGCTGCCCAGCCTGGAGACCAAGCGCCAGAAGGGGCTCTATTTCGCCGGCCAGATCAACGGCACCACCGGCTATGAGGAAGCGGCAGCGCAAGGCCTGATCGCCGGCCTGAACGCGGCCCTGTCTGCTGGTGGAGCGGCTGAACCCTTCATCCTCGACCGCGCCGACGCCTATATCGGCGTGCTGGTTGACGACCTGGTGACGCTTGGCACCCGCGAGCCCTACCGCATGTTCACCAGCCGGGCGGAATACCGCCTGTCGCTCCGCGCCGACAATGCCGACCAGCGCTTGACCCCGCTGGGCCTGGCCATCGGCTGCATCGGTGTTTCACGTGAAACGGCTTTTTCCGCCAAGGCCGAGGCCCTGGCCGAGGCCCGGCGCCTCGCCACCGCGCTGAAAATGACCCCGGCGGCGCTGAACAAGCACGGCATCGCGGTAAATCAGGACGGCCAGCCGCGTTCGGTGCTGCAATTGCTCGGCTATCCCGGCATCGACATGCCGCGCCTGGCTGCTGTCTGGCCGGAACTGGCCGGGCTTTCGCCCCAGATCGTCGAGCAGATCGAGATCGATGCCCGCTATGCCGGCTATATGGAGCGCCAGGAGGCCGATATCCTGGCCTTCCGCAAGGATGAAAGCCTCTCCCTGCCGGTGGACCTGGATTACGACGCCATCGGCGGCCTCTCCGCCGAAGTCCGCCTGAAGCTGAAAGCCGCCCGCCCGGCGACGTTGGGCCAGGCCGGCCGCATATCCGGCGTTACCCCGGCCGCCCTCATCACCCTGCTGGGCCATGTGAAGAAGCGCGCCCGCCGCGTGGCGTAAGGGTTTCAGGGCCGGTTGCGGCCTTTCTCCCAGCTTTCCCCCTGTCTTTGTCACCCTCGCGCCAGCCCTTCGGGCCTGTGCGCCCACCGACGCCTAATCGGCGTCGGCGCGCTTACAGTGATCCGGGCATCTCATGCAGAACGCTCTCCCCATGAGACCCCCGGGTCTGCGCCCGGGGGTGACGAGTGTGGGGTCGAAGGGCTGTTTCACGTGAAACAGCGGTTTCGGCAGCGAAGTCCCGGCCCAGAAACAGCTTTCCTGTTTCACGTGAAACAGCGCCTCTTCAAAGGGTGTCGCCCTCGCGAAAGCGAGGGCCCCATTTTGTTGGTCCCCGAAAATGGGATTCCCGCTTGCGCGGGAATGACAAGGGGAGTGATGCGGCTATATTGCCGCCATGACTCCTGCTGAATTCCAGGCCGCCAGCGGCTGTAGCGATGCTGCCCTGGCCCGCCTTGAGATCTATGCCGCCCAGCTCACCAAGTGGCAGAAGGCGATCAACCTGGTGGCGCCGAACACGCTGCCGGATCTGTGGCGCCGGCATTTCCTCGATTCCGCGCAAGTGCTGCCGCTGGCCGAGGGGGCAGGCGGCACCTGGCTCGATCTCGGCTCTGGCGCCGGCTTCCCCGGCCTGGTGGTGGCAGCTTTGGGCCGCGAGAACGTGATCCTGGTGGAAAGCGACACCCGCAAGGCGGTGTTCCTGCGCGAGACGGCGCGGCTGATGGATGTCAGCGTCACGGTGCGCAGTGAGCGTATCGAGGCGGTTCCACGTGAAACATTAGGCAGCGAGATCGGTGTCATCTCGGCCCGCGCCCTGGCGCCGCTGGAGCAGCTTTTTGCCTGGGCGTCGCGTTTCGCCGGGCCGGAGACTGTGCTGCTGTTTCCCAAGGGCCGGCAGGCCGAGGATGAATTGACGCTTGCGCTCAAATCCTGGAAGGTATCTTTACAAGAGGCTTTCCCAAGCCAGAGCGACGGCGAGGGCAGGATACTCCGTTTCAGGGGCTTGGTGGCGCGATGAGTACGGAACACGAACATACGCAGGAATATCCGCCCGAACTTACGGCCGGCATCCGTCATGCCCGCGTGCTCGCCATCGCCAACCAGAAGGGCGGCGTGGGTAAGACCACCACCGCCATCAACCTCGCCACCGCTTTGGCCGCCGTCGGCGAGCGCGTGCTGCTGATCGACAGCGACCCGCAGGGCAACGCCTCCACCGGTCTGGGCCTGAGCCATGAGGAGCGCGGCGCCGGCACCTATCAGGTGCTGATGGGCGAGGCGACGCTGGAAGAAGCCGTGCACCAGACCAAGGTGCCGAATCTTTTCATCGTGCCGGCGACCGTCGATCTGTCCGGCGCCGAACTGGAACTGATCGACCTCGACCGCCGCCAGCATCGCCTGGCCGATGCGCTTGATGCCGCTGGTGATGCGCTCGATTACGACCATGTGCTGATCGACTGTCCGCCGTCGTTGACGCTGCTCACCGTCAACGCCATGGCGGCGGCGGATGCGGTGCTGGTGCCGCTGCAATGCGAGTTCTTCGCGCTGGAAGGCCTGAGCCAGTTGCTGCGCACGGTCGAGCGCGTGCGTGGCGCGCTGAACCCGGCGCTGGAAGTGCAGGGCGTGGTACTGACCATGTTCGACAAGCGCAACAATCTCTCCGAACAGGTCGCCGCCGATGTGCGCGGTTTCCTCGGCGAGAAGGTCTACGACACCGTGATCCCGCGCAATGTCCGCATCTCGGAAGCGCCGAGCTTCGGCGTGCCGGCGCTGATCTATGATTTCCGCTGCCCCGGCAGCACGGCTTACATGAGCCTGGCGCGCGAAGTGATCCGCCGCGAACAGGCCCTGCGTGACGCTGCCTGACGCGGCGCCGGAGTAGAGTATGATAGACGATCCGAAGAAGCGGCCGGCCGATGCGGCAGGGGCCGCCAAGCGTGGCTTAGGGCGTGGCCTGGCCGCCCTGATGGGCGATGGCGGCGCCACCGGCGCGCCGACGGATGCGGCACCGCGCGGCGGCCTGCGCGAGCTGCCGATCGAGCAATTGATGCCGAACCCGTATCAGCCACGCCAGACCTTCAATGCCGAGGCGCTGGCCTCGCTCGCCGCCTCGATCCGCGAGCGCGGCGTGCTGCAGCCGCTGGTGGTGCGGCGCTCCACGACCAAGGCCGGCATGTTCGAGATCATTGCCGGCGAGCGGCGCTGGCGCGCCTCGCAGATGGCGCAGCTCCATCATGTGCCGGCGGTGGTCAAGGAGATCGACGACCGCCAGGCACTCGAGATCGGCATCATCGAGAATGTGCAGCGCCAGGACCTCAACGCCATGGAAGAGGCGCAGGCCTATCGCCGCCTCACCGATGAATTCGGCTACAGCGCCGAGGCAATAGCCGATGCCATCGGCAAGAGTCGGCCGCATGTCGCCAACACTTTGCGCCTGCTCGCATTGCCCGAAAGCGCGATCAGGCTGATCATCGACGGCAGGCTCACCGCCGGTCAGGCGCGGCCGCTGATCGGCCACCCGCAAGCCGCCGAACTGGCGCTGCAGATCGCCGAGGGCAAGCTCACCGCGCGCCAGGCCGAAAGCATGGCGAAGATCGGCAAGGCGGTCAGTGGTACGGCTGCCGCGCCGAAGCCGCCGAAGGCCGGTGGCGGTTCGTCGTCGTCTTCGCCCACTACGCCGAAAAAGAAGGATGCCGATACGCTGGCCTTCGAGCGGTCTTTGAGCCAGGCGCTCGGCCTCGTCGTCGAGGTCGAGGTTGGCGACGACAGCGAAAGCGGCCGCCTGATCATCAACTACCGTCGCCTGGAACAGCTCGACGACCTGGCGAAGAAACTCAGCCGGCGATAATGCCGCGCCGGCGCGAGATCGAGATCGATCCGGCCAGGGGCGAAATCTGCATCTACGACAAGCGGCGCCGGCTGTGGGTCGAGTATGCGGTGATGCAGTTGATGAGCCTCACGTCGTTCATTGGGCACCTGTTCAATTTAATCCATGAGGGGTGGCTGGCCTTGCTGCCGCCCTATGAACGCCCGCTGCGTTCCCGCGCGCTGCATGGCCATGCGCAATGCCTGCGCCGCGATGGCATCATGGCCTGGATCGCGTCGGTGCCGGAAAATGCCTGGATGGTGGAAGCGGTGGAGTTGGATCTCGGCGATATAGAGGATTACGGCCTGCCGATCATCCAGTCGGGCGATGATAGCCTGCCGCTCAGCATGGATGACCTGCTGTGGCTGATCGGCCGCCATGCCCAGGCCGATGGCGTGCCGGCAGGCTACCGCCCCCAGCATCTGGCGCTGATCGGCCTCAGCCCCAGGGCATAAGTCCTCGGACGCAGCTTCTGGCCGGAACCCCGGCCCGGCAAGGAAGCCAGGCCAGAAATTTGGCACGAATTCCACCCCTGCCGGCCCCGAACCCTGGCGACTCCGGCGCAGGCAGCGCCAAACAATCGCCATAATACCGCCTATTCCATTGGCATTTGCATGCTGAATGGCGTTATTTTAGGCACGAGCTCGTACCCCTGCCTGCAATGACAGCGTGATTCAGGGGCGAATCGACGCTGAATCCGGTTTTGTTGCATTGCGGCCAAGTGGCACGGTTCTTGTAAACCTGAATCCCGAGGCGCGTACCAGGGTGGGTCGGCCGGTCCGGAAGTTGTGCCGGGCGGCGACCGGCAGGTGGTGCGGGTCACCAAGCAGGAGGTTATCGACAATGCCACGTCTTTCCGTAACGGCGATGCCCGCCGTCCCTCAGACTTACGGCCGCCAGCTCGGCTGGCTGCTGCTGGCGCTCGCCGCCATGTTTGCGCTGCTGCCGTTCCATGCTTTCGCGCAGGCCGCCGCGCCGGCCGCAGCCGAAGCTGCCGCCGCGCCGAAGCTTGATACCGGCGATACCGCCTGGATGCTCACCTCCACCGCCCTGGTGCTGATGATGACCATTCCGGGCTTGGCGCTGTTCTACGGCGGCATGGTCCGCAAGATGAACGTGCTCACCATCATGATGCAGTCCTTCGCCATCACCTGCCTGGTGACCGTGCTGTGGATGATCATCGGCTACAGCCTGGCCTTCTCGCCGGGCAACGCCATCATCGGCGGCTTCGGCAACCTGTTCCTGTCCGGCATCGCCATCGACAGCGTCAACGATCTGGCCAAGACCATCCCGGAATCGGTGTTCCTCACCTTCCAGCTCACCTTCGCCATCATCACCCCGGCGCTGATCACCGGTGCCTTCGCCGACCGCATGAAGTTCTCGGCGATGCTGTGGTTCATCGGCCTGTGGCTGATCTTCGTCTATGCCCCGGTTGCCCACATGGTGTGGGGCGGCGGTCTGATGGGCGAAATGGGCGTGCTCGACTTCGCTGGCGGCACCGTGGTGCATATCAACGCTGGCATCGCCGGCCTGGTTGCCTGCTTGGTCATCGGCAAGCGCATGGGCCATGGCAAGTCCAGCCACGCGCCGCATAACCTGACGCTGTCGATCATCGGCGCCAGCCTGCTGTGGGTTGGCTGGTTCGGCTTCAACGCCGGTTCCGCCGCCGGTGCCAACGTCAATGCCGGCATGGCCATGCTGGTCACCCAGATCGCCACCGCCGCTGCGGCGCTCGCCTGGATGTTCGCGGAGTGGATTGCCCGCGGCAAGCCCAGCGTGCTCGGCATCATCTCGGGTGCCGTTGCCGGTCTGGTTGCCATCACCCCGGCTGCCGGTTTCGTCGATCCGATGGGCTCGCTCATCATCGGCCTGATCTCCGGCGTGGTCTGCTTCGTCGCCGCCACCAGCATCAAGAACGCGCTGGGCTACGACGACAGCCTTGATGCCTTCGGCGTCCATGGCGTCGGCGGCATCGTCGGCGCGGTGCTCACCGGTGTGTTCGCCAAGGCGGCGATTGCCGGCAAGGACGCCCCGCTGGGCCTGCTGGACGGCAATGGCGGCCAGGTGCTCACCCAGATCTACGGTGTGGTCATCACCATCGTGTTCACCGCGGTTGTGACCCTGATCATCCTCAAGATCGTCGATTGGACCATCGGTCTGCGCGTCGACGAGGCCACCGAACGTGACGGCCTCGATCTCAACTTGCACGGCGAGACGGTGCAATAAGACGCGCACACTTGCAGCCCGGACCGACACACCCACCCGTCGGCCCGGGCTGCATCTTTTTCGCTTCCCCATGCGCGGTTTTTTTACTTTCCGCCTTCAGGCCAATCCCCTACTCTGGTCGCCAGCAAATAGATTTCGGGGGATAAGCGATGCCCGCTTTCGATGAAATGACCGACGCCAGTGGCGCGGTCCGCATCCCCTACCAAGGCTATTCCCGGTGGCTCAAGAACGTGCCCGCCGATGTGCCGGCGAAGCGCCGCCACGAAGCCGACACGCTGTTCCGCCGCCTCGGCATCACCTTCGCGGTCTATGGCGAAGGCGGCGATACCGAACGCCTGATCCCCTTCGATATCGTGCCGCGCATCCTGGCTGCTTCCGAATGGGCGCGGCTGAAGCGCGGGCTTGAGCAGCGCGTCAAGGCTCTGAACGCCTTCCTGCACGATATCTACCATGAGCAGGAGATCATCCGGGCTGGCAAGATTCCGGCCGACCTGATCCTCGGCAACGAGCAGTTCACCGGCGCCATGGCCGGCTTCCGCGTGCCGCATGGCATCTACACTCATATCGCCGGCATTGATGTGGTGCGCACCGGCGAAAACGATTTTTTCGTGCTGGAAGACAATGCCCGCACGCCTAGCGGCGTCAGCTACATGCTGGAAAACCGCGAGGCGATGATGCGCCTCTTCCCCGACCTTTTCGCCCAGGTACGCGTTGCGCCGGTGGGCCATTACGCCGATGCGCTGCTGCAGACCCTGCGCGAATGCGCGCCGCCGAACTGCAATGACGAACCCACCGTCGCGCTGCTCACGCCCGGCGTCTACAATTCAGCCTATTTCGAGCATGTCTTCCTCGCCGAGCAGATGGGCATCGAGCTGGTGGAAGGCTCGGATCTCGTGGTCAAGGACGGCATCGTCTACATGCGCATGGTCGGTGGCCTCAAGCGCGTCGACGTGCTTTACCGCCGCCTCGATGATTCCTTCCTCGATCCCCAGGCTTTCCGCAAGGATTCGATGATCGGCGTGCCGGGCCTGTTCGCCGCCTACAAGGCCGGCAACATCACCGTCACCAACGCGGTCGGCACCGGCGTCGCCGACGACAAGTCGGTCTATCCCTATGTGCCGGACATGGTGCGCTTTTACTTGGGCGAAGAACCGACTTTGGCCAATGTGCCGACCCATATCCTGCGCCGCCCGGATGACCTGAAATACACGCTCGAGCATCTCGACGAGCTGGTGGTGAAGGAAGTGCATGGCTCCGGCGGCTACGGCATGCTGGTCGGCCCGCGCGCCACCAAGGCCGAGATCGAGGCCTTCCGCGCCAAGATCATCGCCAAGCCTGAAGCCTATATCGCGCAGCCGACCCTGGCGCTCTCCACCTGTCCGACTTTCGTCGAAAGCGGCCTGGCGCCGCGCCATGTCGATCTGCGGCCCTTCGTACTCTCGGGCAACACCACGCGCATCGTGCCGGGCGGGCTGACCCGCGTCGCCTTGCGCGAAGGCTCGCTGGTGGTGAATTCCAGCCAGGGCGGCGGCACCAAGGATACCTGGGTGCTGGAACCGCTGCCCGGCGAGGTGATGCCGGAGGAACCGGGCCCGTCGCAATCACAGTCGCAGACAGCGGGGGCTTGAGCCATGCTGAGCCGCGCCGCCGACAATCTCTACTGGATGATGCGCTACGTCGAGCGCGCCGAGAACATGGCGCGCCTGCTCGATGTGACACACCGCATGTCGCTGATGGGTGCCGATACCGGCATGAACCAGTGGGATGCGGCGCTGATCATCGCTGGCGCCGACAAGCCCTTTGCGCTGCGCGGCGGCACTGCCACGCCGCGCGCGGTGATCGACTTCCTGGCCTTCGCGCCGGACAACCCCTCCTCCATCGCCGCCTGCCTCAAGGGCGCGCGCGAGAATGCCCGCGCCATGCGGGCGCAGATCACCAACGAAGCCTGGGAAAGCATCAACGCCGCCTGGCTGGAAATGCGCACGCTGACGCTCGACAAGGTGGAGGCCGATGGCCTGCGCGGCTTCTTCGACTGGGTGCGCGACCGCTCGCATCTCTTCCGTGGCGTCGCCGAAGGCACCATGCAGCGCGGCGATGCGTATCGTTTCATGCGGCTCGGCACGCTGATTGAGCGCGCCGATTCCACGGCGCGTATTCTCGATGTGAAATACCACATCCTGCTGCCCAGCCCGCGCGATGTCGGCGGCGCGGTGGATTACTATCAGTGGGGCGCCCTGCTGCGCTCGGTATCGTCCTTCCGCATCTACCGCCAGATCTACCGCGACAGCATCACGCCGTTGCGCGTCGCCGAATTGCTGATCCTGCGTGACGACATGCCGCGCAGCCTGCATAACTGCTTCTCAGAAATCGTCGAGATCATGCAGCATCTGCGCGTGCATTACCGGCGCGACTACGAATCCGTGCGGCTGGCCGAGCGCCTGCTGATGAAGCTGCGCTATGGCACGATTGATGAAATCGTCGCCAAGGGCCTGCACGAATATCTCACCGAGGCAATCGACCAGAATATCGAACTCGGCAGCATGATCGCCCAGGATTTCATGCATACGGCGTGAGCTTGAAGCATCGGTTCAGGCAATAAAAAAACCGCCGCTCAAACGAGCGGCGGTTTTGCTTATCTGCCGGGATGCGGCGCCGGATCAGAATTCCTTCCAATCATCGTCATCGTCGCGCTTGGCTGGCGCGGCGCCGGCGGGTGCCGGGCGCAGCAGCTTTTGCGGTGCCGGCGTGCCTGCCGCCGGCTTGGGCGCTGCCGGCTTGGGCGCGGCGGCAGTCGGCTTTGTTGCCGTAGGCTTGGCGGCAATTGGCTTGGCTGCAGCCGGCTTGGCCGCAGCCGGGGCCGGCTTCGGTGCGGCGCGCGGCGCCTCGCGGGCCGTCGCCATCTCCATGCCGGCGAAATGCCGCGCCACCTGGGCCTTGGCGCTATCTTCCGCGAAGTAGCGCACCGCCACCATGTTGTCTTCCAGCCGCACCACGGTTGCCTCGGCGCTGAAATTCATGCCGACGCTTTGCAGCAACGCCTTGAGCGACAGCCTGGTGCCCAGTGCCGGTGTCGGTTCCACCGGGCCGAACAGCATGCCGAACTGGCTCCAGTTGCGCGCCCGGTAGCTGCGGCCGCCGGTCTCGATGACATCGCTCGGGCCGAGATCGAAGCGGCTTTCGCGGCGACGTTCGGACAGCGTGGCGCCACCGCGGTCGAAGAAGCCGACCAGGTCGGCCAGTTCATTGGCCTGGAAGGCCAGGTTCTGCGTCGCGGCGCTGGTCTCTTCCACCAGGGCGCCGTTGCGCTGGGTCATCTCGTCCATGTTCAGGATCGCGGTGTTGAGTTCCTGCATGGCGCGGGCCTGTTCGCCGCTGGCCGCGGCGATTTCCGCCACCAGGTCGGAGGCCTGCTTGATGGCGCCGACGATTTCCTCCAGCGCCTTGCCGGTCTGGCCCACCAGGTCGACGCCGGTTTTCACCTGGGCGTTGGAATTCTGGATCAGCGCCTTGATGTCCTTGGAAGCGCCCGCCGAGCGCTGCGCCAGGCTGCGCACTTCCTGCGCCACCACGGCGAAACCCTTGCCGGCTTCGCCAGCGCGGGCCGCTTCCACGGAAGCGTTCAGCGCCAGCAGGTTGGTCTGGAAGGCGATCTCGTCGATCAGGCTCATGATCTCGGCGATGCGCTGGGCGCCGCTTTCGATCTCGCCCATTGCCTTCATGGCGCTGCTCACCACCACACCACCCTTGGCGGCGATGTCGCGGGCGGCGGCGGCGCGATGATCGGCGGCCTGGGCATTCTCGGCGGTCTGGCGCACCGTCTCGGTCACCTGCTGCATCGCGGCGGCCGATTGCTCCAGCGTTGCCGCCTGGCTTTCGGTACGCTGCGCCAGATCCTGGGTGCCGGTGGCGATTTCGCCGGCGGAGTTGTTCACGTTGCCGGCGGCAATACCGATCTTGCCGGTGATGTCGTTCAGCTTGTCGATGGTGGCGTTGCAGTTTTCCTGCAGCCGCTTGAGCTGGCCGTCATACTGGCCGGTCATGCGCTGGCTGAGGCGACCATGGGCGAGCGCATCCATCACGCCGTCGATGTCGTTCACGGCGCGGGCCATGGTATCCACCATGCCGTTCACGCCGCCGGCAATGTCGCGCATGAAGCCGGTCTTGCCGTCGAGATTGACGCGCTGGCTGAAATTGCCCTGCTGCGCCGCCTGCACCAGGCCAGCTACCTCGCTTTGCACGGCTTTCAGTTCCGTGATATTGCGCCATTCCACCGCGGTGCCTAGCCGCTTGCCGGTGGCATCGAAGACCGGCACGGCGGTCAGGTCGAAGGACAAGCCGCCGAGCGAAATGCCGGTTTGCAGCGGCGCCGTCAGCTTGTCCAGCATGGTCATCTGATGCTGCGGGTTCTTGTGAAAGCCGTCGATATTGGAGCCGACCAGAGCGGCGGCATTGAAATTCGGCAGGTCGCGGCGAATTTCCGCCTCGCCTTTCTCAAAGATGGCCTGCGCCGTCTTGTTCACGAACACGATGCGGCGCTCGGCATCGGCCAGCATCACCGCGCTGGTGATGCTGTTCAACGTCTCCTTGGTCTGCAGCCCGGTGACGATACGGTCGCGCACCGTCAGCACTTCGCGCAAGGCGGCGCCGATTTCATCGCTGCGCTCGGTGCCCTTGGTGTCTATATCCACCTTGCCGGCGGAAAGTTCGCTCATGGCATTGGCCAGGCGCAGGATCGGGCGGGCGAAGGCATTGCCATAGGGCTGGCCGATCACCAGCGCGCCAAGCAGCGCCAGGGCCAGCACGATCAGCATTTCAAACTCGACCTCATAGAGCGTATCAAAGGCCTGCTTGGTCGGCACCCGCACCAGGATCGACCAGCCGAGGCCGGGATAGCCATAGGCGCCGCTGGAATGGAAGTAGCCGACTACCTGCGCAACGCCGGTACGGAGATGCTTGCCTTCCATGCCGCCATTGCGGCCGGCCACGGCCTCGCGTGCCGCCACAAGACCGCCCTCGGCCAGGTTCAGCTTGCCGATGACATTGAAGTCGCGCTTGTACTTGTGGTTCTGCAGCAGGGCGGGGTCGTAATCCACCAATATGGTGCCCTTGGGGTCCAGAATGGTGATCGAGGTATTGTCGTTGCCGGCGATTTCGAATTGCTTATGCGCCGCTTCCGCGATGTCTTCCACCAGCGCCATGTCAGCGAAATTCGCCCATACCGCCACGGTCTTGCCGTCGGTATCCTGCACCGGGGCGGCGAAGATCATGGCGTAATCGTCGCCAGCATAAAGCGTGCTGAGTTCCGGATGGCGGGTGGGCTGTTCCACCACGCTGCCGGTGAAGCCATCCTTGCCGACCAGGAACTTGCCGGCCAGGGCATCGCGCAGCCAGGCGGCATTGGCGTAGTTGCCCTGGTAGAGCGCCGCGGTGTTGAGCGGCTTGCCGGCGGCATCCTTGCTGTTCACCGCCAGCACCTTACCGTCTGGCGATACCAGCAGCATCAGCTTGTAGACGCCGTAATTCGCCATGTAGCGGTCCATGGCCTGCACCAGCGGGTTCTTCTCGCCGGGCTTGCCCCAGTTGGCCGGATCCATGGCGGCGGTGTTGTAGCCGAAGGCCTGCACGTCGCCATAGCGTTCGAACAGGTTGCGGTCGATCACGTCGGAGACACTCACCGCCATGGCCGCGAATTCATCCACCGCGTCCTGACGGAACTTGCCGAACTGGTAGTAGATGACGCCCGACAGCACCAGCATAGGCACCACCGCGAAAGCTACCAGGGCGGCAACGATCTTGCCGCGTATACCGAGTTTAACCGTCATCATACCGCTCCATCAGAATCTCTGCCCTGGCCAGGGCAGCGGGCCGGATTTTCCCGGCCAAGCTTGGTGAATCGCAACCGCCGATATACTCGACGCTTCTCGCGACAGGGCCAGTTACTTTGGGGTAAGAGTTTGGTTTGTGAGCAAAAAATAACGATACCGGGCGCGTGGCCGGAGACGGCGGCGCCAAAAAAGGTATAATCACTCGTTGTATACATCCAAACGGGCATTTCTGTCATGACCTATTGTGTCGGCCTCAACCTGCGCGACGGAATCGTGATGCTGGCCGACAGCCGCACCAATGCCGGCGTCGACAGCATCGCCACCTTCGGCAAGATGCATGTATGGCAGAAGCCGGGCGACCGCGTGCTGGCGCTCTGCACCGCCGGCAACCTGTCGCTCAGCCAGTCGGTGGTGTCGCTGCTCAACGACGGCTTCACCGACGCGGAAGGCAAGCAGCATGATCTGATGCAGGCCGGCCGCATGTTCGAGGCCGCCGGCATGGTCGGCGCCGCGATCCGCGAAGTGGCGCGGCGCGACGGCGAGGGGCTGAAGCAGGAAGGCATCGAGCCGAACCTGACCATGCTGCTCGGTGGCCAGATCAAGGGCCGCCCGACCCAGCTCTACATGCTCTACTATGCCGGCAATTTCATCCGCGCCACCGAGGACACGCCGTTCCTGCAGATTGGCGAGGCGAAATACGGCAAGCCGATCCTCGACCGCGTCATCCGTCCGGACACGCCGCTCATCGAGGCGGCGAAATGCGCCCTGATCTCGATGGATTCGACGCTGCGCTCGAATATCTCAGTCGGCCTGCCGTTGGATCTGCTGATCCTGCGCAAGGATGATTTCAAGCCCGCCCTGCGCCGCCGCATCGACGCCGACGATCCCTATTTCAACGATATCCGCCGCCGCTGGGGCGAGGGCCTGCGCTCGGTCTTCGCCACCACGCCCGACCCGGATTGGGGTTTGTAATATCCTCTCGTCATGCCCGCATGACAAAAAATAAGATAATGCGTCATCCCCGGACTTGATCCGGGGGTCTTAGCCCGCTTGGCATGAGATGCCCGGGTCGAGCCCGGGCATGACGAGGACGATAGAGTCGTCATGCCGGCTTTCGCGGGAATGACGACAGAGGGTCAATCAATCAGCTTGCCGTTTTCGTCGAAGAACGGGAATGGGCCGGGATAGTCGCCGATGGGGGCGACATGGCTGACCAGCAGGCCGTCGCGCCAGCGGTGCAGCATGAAGCCCGGCGGCTCCATGCGGAAACGGCTCGGCGCGTCGTCGCGCAGGTCGAGCGCCACCTGATGCGCCGGGCTCGGGCTGGTCATCACGGCGCGGCCACCGACGCGGGCATGGATGGTGCGATGCAGGTGGCCGCAGAGGATCAGTTCGATCTGGGGATGCTTGGCCACAATATCAGCGAAACCCTCGCGCCCGATCAGGCCGATATCGTCCATATGGCCGATGCCGGTCTCAAACGGCGGGTGATGCATCATCACCAGGGTCGGCCGCTGCGGCTGCTCGGCCAGTGTCTTGTCGAGCCAGGCCAGCCGCTCGGCGCAGATTTCCCCGCCGCCTTTGCCTGGAATGATGGTGTCGAGCCCGATCAGCCGCAGCGGCCAGTCCTCCACGGCATATTGCAGGAAGCCGGAAGCCGGGAAATAGCCGCCGGCCTTGAACGCCTCGCGCATCGGGTCGCGCGCATCATGGTTGCCCGGCACCACATAGAGCGGCTGGGTCAGTGGCGCGATGATCTCCTGCAGATGGGCGTATTCCTCTGGCCGGCCGAGATCCACCAGGTCGCCTGTCATGATGATCAGGTCCGGCTGCGGGTTCAGCTTCTGCACTTCCGCGACGCAGACCCGCAGCATGTCGGCGGTATCCACCTTCTTGTAGGCGAGCTTGCCCGGCAGCTTGATATGGGTGTCGGTGATCTGGCAGATCAGCATGGTGTTGCCTCCTACAGCGCCAGCAGGCTCTGCGGATCGATGCGCAGGCCCACCCGCTCGCCGCGCTGGAAATCGCGTCGCTGCGTCGTCTCTACCACCAAAGGCTTGTCCTCGCCCACCGCCACGAATAGCCGCGTGCGGTCGCCGAGGAAAAACGCCGCGTCGATGCTGCCTTCGAGATGCGCCTCAGTACCTTCCGCCAGATGGGTGTCCTCGGGCCGGAACATCGCCTCGGCGGCCTGCGCCGGGGCATTCGGCCAGGGCACCAGGCCGGCGGCGGCGCGGAAACCGCCTGATTCCACACGGCCCCGGATGCGGTTCATGGTGCCGATGAATTCAGCAACGAAACGCGTCGCCGGCTGGCGGTAGATGTCACGCGGGCTGCCCACTTGCGCCACCCGGCCATGGTCCATCACCACGATGCGGTCGCCCAGCGCCATCGCTTCGGCCTGGTCATGCGTCACATACACCGCCGTGATGCCTAGGCGCCGCAGCAGGCTGTCGATTTCAAGGCGCAGGGTATCGCGCAGCTTGGCATCCAGCGCGGTCAACGGTTCATCCAGCAGCAGGGCGCGCGGCTCGGCGGCCAAGGCGCGTGCCAGCGCCACGCGCTGGCGCTGGCCGCCGGAAAGCTGCTCGATGCGGCGGTCGGCCAGCGGCTCGATGCGCATCATGGCGAGCAGTTCGGCGACGCGCTGCTTCACGGCTGCTGGCGCGGTTTTGCGGATGCGCAGGCCATAGCCGATATTCTCCGCCACGCTCATGTTGGGAAACAGCGCATAGGACTGGAACACCATGCCGACATTGCGCTTCTCGATCGGCAAAGGCGTCACGTCGGCGCCATCGAACAGCACGCGGCCGCCGGCATCGGGGCTTTCCAGCCCGGCAATGATGCGCAAAGTGGTGGTCTTGCCGCAGCCGGAAGGCCCGAGGAATACCACCGTCTGGCCGGCGCCGATTTCGAGATTCAGCGGCTCCAGCGCCTTGGTGCCATCGGGAAAGGTCTTGGAGCATTGCTCCAGGCGGATCGAGACGGGCTGCATCATGGTGGGTTACTCCTCATCCGCCTGAAAGCGCGGCTTGGCCGCCTGTCCCATCGCCTGCATGGCGATCAGCAGCGGCACGATCATCAGGAAAAAGACCAGGGTATAGGCACTGCCAATTTCGAGCCGCAAAGACGCATAGGCATCGGCGAGGCCGACGGGCAAAGTCTTGGTCAGTGGCGTGTGCAGCAGCCAGGTCATGTTGAATTCGCCCATGGACAGCGTCACCACCATCAGCGAGCCGGCGAGAATGCCGCCCCGGCAATTCGGCAGCACGACATGGAAGAAGCGTTGCCGGAAGCTGGCGCCGAGCGAGGCGGCACCTTCCTCAAGCGTTTTCAGATCAATCGCCATCAGCACCGCCAGCACCGAGCGCACCATGAACGGCAGCGTGAACAGCACATGGCCGACCAGGATGAAGGCCGACGAGGTGCGGAAACCGCCAGCGCCGCCATACATCACGATCAGTGCCAAGGCGGTGGCCAGGCCCGGCACCGCCACCGGCATCACCAGCAATTCCTCGATGGCGCGGCTGAAGGCATTCTGTCGTTTCGCCAGCACATAGGCGGCGGGAATGCCGAGCAGCAACGTGATCACGAGGCAGGCCAGCGACAGCGCGATGGAATGGAAAATGGTGTTGCGGTAGCCGGACCATACTTCCAGCACCCAGCGCAGCGTGAGTCCGCTGGAGAGGCCGGTCTGGTAATTCACCGTGAGGCCGGCCAGTACCGAAAGGATCACCGGCACCACCAGGAAGCCGCAGACGGTGAGCGTGAAGGCAAGCTGCAGCCAGAACAGCGGTGTGCGTTTCATCATCGCCCCCTAGCCCGCCGCCGCGACAGTGCCGCCGGCAATCTGGCGGGCGACCGCCAGCACGATCCAGGTGACCGCGCCCAAGACAAAACTCAGCGCCGCCGCCATTGCCATGTTGGCCTCCAGGGTGAACTCGGTATAGATCACCATCGGCAGCACATTGATGCGGGTGGCGAGCGTGAAGGCCGTGCCGAAAGCGCCGACGGCGGTGGCGAAACAGATCGCGCCGGCGGCCAGGAAGGCACCCTTCAGGCCTGGCACGATCACATCCAGCACCACGCGCCAGGGCGAGGCACCGAGTGAGCGCGCCGCCTCTTCCAGCTTGGGATCGAGCTTTTCGGCGGCGGCCATCACCGTGAGGATGGTGCGCGGAATCGAGAAATAGACATAGCCCATCAGTAGCCCGGCCATGGAATAGGCGAAGACCAGCTTCTCGCCGAACAGCAGCAGCGTGATATCGCCGATCAGGCCCTGGCGCCCGGCCAGCATGATCACCATGAAGCCGATCACCACGCCGGGAAAGGCCAGCGGAAAGGTCAGCATCGCTACCAGGGTGGCATTGCCGCGAAAGCGGTTGCGCTGCAGGAACACGCCGGCAATGCCGCTGATGATCAGGGTGATCGCCGTGGTGCCGGCGGCCAGCACCAGGGTGGCGATCAGGCTGTTGAAGTAATTCTTGTCAGTGAGGATGGCCGCATAGGCCATGTAGCCAAGCTTGCCGCTGCCGCCAATGAAGAAAAGCCGCGTCAGCGGCAGCAGGAAGAAGGCCAGAAAGAATACGCCCGCCGGCAACAGCAGCAGGGCAAGGATCGGGGTGTCGCGTTTATCGGTCATGCCGGTCCAGAAAAAAGGGTTGGCGGAAGGCAGCTTCCGCCAACCCGGATGATTAGTTCACTTCGTTCTTGTAGCGCTCGATGATGCTCTTCTGCGCACCGGCAAGCTGCTTCAGGTCGATCGGCTTGGCGCGGGCATAATCGGCATCGGGCAGGAACTTCGCCTTGGCGTCGGCCGAGAGATGCTCGGCGAAGACCGGGCGCAGGAAGGCATTGCCCCACATCGCCTGGCTTTCCGGCGACAGCACGAAGTCCAGCACCTTCTTGCCGTTATCGGCATTCGGGCCCTTGTTGGTCAGGCCCATGACATAGGGAAACACCACGCTGCCTTCCTTCGGGATCACGAACTGCACCGGCGCCTTGTCGGTATACTGGCCGCGATAGGCGTTGAAGTCGTAATCCAGCAGGATCGGGATTTCGCCGGAGATGACGCGGGCATAGGAAGTCTGCTTCGGCACGATCGGATCGTTCTTGGCCAGCTTCTTGTAGAAGTCGATGGCCTTGTCGAGATTGCCGTAATCGCCGCCGAGCGCCAGGTTCACCGCCATGACGCCGAGCTGGCCGACCGCGGCCGAGGTCGGGTCGAGATAGCCGACCATGCCCTTGTATTCCGGCTTCAACAGGTCAGCCCAGCTCTGCGGCACCGGCTTGCCGCGCAAAGCGGCGGTGTTCACGAACAGGCCGAGCGTGCCGGAGTGGATGGTGAACCAGTAGCCTTCCGGATCCTTCAGCGAAGCGGGGATCTTGTCCCAGCCGGCCGGCTTGTAGGGGCTCAGCACGCCGGCATCCTTGGCCGGATCGGCGGCGATGCCGCCGAGATAGGTGACATCGGCCACCGGGTTGGCCTTCTCGGCGATCAGCGCGGCGATGGCCTGGCCGGAATTCTTGTTGTCCGGCGGCACGGTGATGCCGAGCTTGGCCTGGATCGCCTTGAGCTGGGAGCCCCAGTCGGCCCATTCCGGCGGGCAGTTGTAGCAGATGGCGCGGCCTTGAGCGGCGGCATCGAGCGGCTGCAGACCGAGCGCGGCGAGACCGAGCGCGGCAGACAGGACGAGACGCTTAAGCATGGGTGTTGTCTCCTGTTGTGAAGGGAACCTGACTGGACGTGACGACGAGGCGGCAGCCGCTCTGTTCGAGCTGGCGCGCGATGGGCTCCGGCACGGCGCGGTCGGTGAACACCACGCTGGCCTCGGTGATATGGCCGCCGCGCACTGTGGCGCCACGGCCGAATTTGGAATGATCCAGCACCAGGAAGCGGCGGCGGCAATGTGCCGCCAAAGCCTGGCGCATCGCCACTTCGTCCTGGCTGAAATCCAGCAGCGTGCCGTCTTCCGCCACGCCGCCAACGCCATAGATGCCGATATCGACAGCGAAGCGGGCGAAGAAGCCCTGCGCCTCGCCGGCGATCACGTCGCGGTCGAGGTTGCGCAATGCGCCGCCGGCGATGGTGATGTGGTTCTCGGGTGCGCGCGCCAGGGCGAGCGCGGCATTCAGGTTGTTGGTCATCACCCGCAGGCCGCTGCTGGCCTCGAAGCGGTCAGCGAGAGCGATGGCGCATTGCTCCGGCGTGGTGCCGATGCCGAAAAACAGCGAGGCGCCGCCATCGGGGAAATCGGCGGCCACCTGCTCCGCCACCAGGGCGGCGATGCGGCGCTTGGCTTCCAGGTTCAGCACCTGGCGGGCCTGATAGGCGAGATTGCGGGTGCCGGCATCGAGGTCGGCCGGCGGCGCTTCCACGCCGCCATGGCGGCGGCGCAGCAGGCCACGGTCGCAGATCAGGTTGACGTCACGGCGCACGGTCTGGGGCGTCACCCCAAAACTCGCCGCCAGCGTCTCGATGGTCTGGAAACCGTCGCGCCGCACCAGGTCCACAATGGCCCGGGCGCGATCTTCCGCCTGCATTGCCACGCTCGTCGTTCCTCGTCCCATGGTTCCCGGTTGCCCCGGTGAACCTGCGCCGAATGTTCATACGAACATTGCCCGGCGCTTGTTATGCGTGTTTGACGTTCACATGAAAGTTTTGTGTCATCAAGTGAAAAGAGCCTGAGTTGGCGAGGAAAATAAGAAAATCCACTATAATCCCATTATAATGGATCAATATTAGCCTTAAACGATAGAAATTGTATCTCTATAATGGATCAATATATAATCCAAAGCCATGCAGCAGCTTAACTTGCAAATCCATCACGGCAATGCTTGGCATGATATTGCCGACCTGCATTTCCTGGAGCCGGAAAAGGGCATCGCCGGGCGCTGCACGCTGTATTACGACATCGACTATATCGTCGCCCATGCGCCGGAGGTGATCCAGGACGCGGCCAGCGTGCGCGACTACCGCGCCGCTTCGGTCGCGCTGCCGCTGACCATCGAAGCGATCCAGTTGCCCAATTGGCCGGCCTTCCTGCTCGACCTGATACCACAGGGCGAGGCACGCCGGCGCATCATGGCTGAACTCGGCTATGGCGAGGATGATGCGCGCGGCGAGTTGCCGCTGCTGCTGCGCGGCGCTGCCAATCCAATCGGGAATCTGCGTATCCGCGAGGCGGCAGAGGCGGAAGCGGAGCGGCTTGTTCGTGATCCTCCGCTGGGCCTCGATGAAGCCGATATTTTCAGCCGTAGCCCGCGCTTCACCAGTATCGCAGATACTTTCGCCTATTTCAGCGCCGGCTCCAGCGGCGTGCAGGGCGAATGGCCCAAGGCGTTGATGGCCCGACAGCGCAATGGCGGCTGGTATCCCGCTGCCTGCGTGGAGCTGGACGAGGCCAATGATCACGCCATCTTCAAATTTCTCAAGGCCAACACCGAAAGCGACCGCCTGATCCTGGCCAGTGAGGCATCATATCTGGAAATGGCGCGACGCTTCGGCTTACGTGTCGCAATGCCGATGGTTTGGCGGAATAGCACATTAAAGATGCCGCGTTTCGACCGCGTGGCAGGGCAGCTTTTGCGCCTGGGCCAGGAAAGCCTGGTATCCGCCTGCGGCATCGCCGCTTTCGGCCATCGCGGCCATCATGAGGATTATGTGGCAATGCTGCGCCGGGTCTGCACCGAGCCGGAAATCGAAATCGCCGAATATATCCTGCGCGACGTGTTGAACATGGCAGCGGGCAATCCGGATAACCATGGCCGCAACACGGCCTTGCAGAAGCATCTGGATGGGAGCATTGCCCTGACGCCGCTATTCGACTTCAATCCGATGATCCTGGAGGAGCGCGCCATGCCGCGCAGCACGCGGTGGCGCTGCCTGGGCGGCGATGAATCCGATCCCGATTGGCGCCGGGTGATCGGTGCCGTGGCACTGGATGAACAAGAAGCGCAACGGCTGCGGCGCCTGCTGGCCGGCAAGGCTGATTTCATTGCCAGCCTGCCCGATATCGCACGGGACTATGATATCGCCCCTGCGGTGATCGGGCGGGCGATGGCGCGGCATGGCGAAATCGCCGCGTCGTTGCGCCGTTTGGAGATCGACTAGAGATGCCGCGACGCAAGCAGCTCAGCAAAGCCGAACGCGATGCCCTGCGGCTGAAGCTGGCCGAACAGGCGGCCATGGGCGAACTGCATCTGCCTGAGGCGATCAAGACCCTGCGCGCCATCATGGGCCTGAATCAGGAAGGCTTCGGCCGCCTGTTCAAGCTGACACGGCGGCAGGTGCATGAACTGGAAGCCGGCACGGCCAATCCAACGCTGGAGACAGTGAACCGCCTTGGCCGGCCCTTCGGCCTGGAAGCCGGCCTGGTGCCGAGGAAACGCTCCTAGCCGCTTACCGCCCGCGCTCCTTGCGCCAGGCTTCGAAGTCGATCTTGGTCTGCGGGTTGGTGGCGGGGGCGTAAAGCCCAAGAAAGATTGTATCGAGCGGGACGTTAACCTATCCTGGTTGCAGGAATCGGGTATCCGCTGTCTGGGAATGGCAGGCGCCGGCTGATCGGCCAGGCCACCAGACGATGCGGTCACAATGGCAGATACGCAGATCATGCAAGGCTTCAGTTGGAACAGGATGTTGCTCGGCAGTTGCTTGGCGGCATTGTTGCTGCTTGCAGTGCCGGAGAGGGTCCTTGGCCAATCCAAGCCGGGCTGGCCAACAGCATCCATTGATATATTCGAGGGCGAAACACGGATGGAAGTACCGCCCCCGATTCTGCCGGACTGGTATCGTGAGCCGAAAAGTCCGAAATCAAAAGCAGAGTACAAATACCAGGTCGCGAAAGCACGCAATGCCAAGCTTTGTGCCGCGACCGAGAAGGTGATCAATGCGACACCGATCAACTTCTATGAATATGCTTCCGATTTCATGCGGGGACCGGAATTTCCCGAATGGAAGATAGTCCTGAAGGACTCTGCTGGATATCGCCTGGATGCTTATCCAGATAGCTATTTCGGCACCATCATATATGTCGATTTGTATAACAGCGGCGAGCCGCAATGGTTCGTCCGCCGCACCCCCGATGGCTATAAGAATAATGACGCCCATATGCGCCTCGTAACCATCATCCCGGATGAAGAAGAGGGCAAATACAAGATAAGCGGCCACGAATACCTGGGCTGGGTGTCTCTTGAAGACAATCCTGATCGTGACGCGATGCTGTACTACATAATAAAATCAACCCGGTTTCGCTTGAAAAGACCGATCCATGAAGAAGTCTACAACATCAACAAGGACTATATCCCGCTTCTGTATCTGCAAACTCCGTTGAGCGTATACATAGAAACAATCATCAGATTGCAGGACCGGAATTATTTGCTGAGCTATTCACCGTGGGTCGGCATGTTTGCATTATTCGACATTGGCAAGAACACATACACGACGCAGTGCATCCTGCTCAGGACCGGCACGAGAATAGAAAAAACCGAACGTGGCCAGTGACTGCTGCTTCAGGCTGCCGAGCAGCGGCGCCGTTAGCCGCCATTGCAGCCTTATGACGGAGGCATAAAAGTGACGGCAGGATATCTGCGCGCTTTGCTTGGGGGCATCCTGCTCGGCATGTTGCTGCTGGTGTCTGCGGCGGAAGCAGAAGAACGCAGACTGAGTGGCGTTGAGAGAGCCATTACCCTGACAGGTGGGCGGGAGGCGCGTTTCCAATTCGAGGGCTTTCCCGCCTGGCATCCCAAATGGTATGGCGGGCTAAATACGCACAAGATTCTACACCGCAATTTTAAAAAAGGATTGGTGCCCCGTTTCCGGGAATGGGCCTATGAAGATGAAGTTCTTTGCAAAACCTTCGAGCGGACCATCAACCGACTGTATATTGGTCCGCGAGCAGAAAAGCGTGGGTTTCTAGTCGGTGCGGAAGTTTTTCCGTGGATCGCGCTTCCGGGTAGATATGGCGATTCCGGCGTCGCCATCGAGCGGATCGATATCTACAACGATGGCCAGAAACATTGGGTGGCTCGTGACATACTGACCACAGAAAACATCAGACTGATCGATGATCCAAGATCTGCGCATGTACTGCTTCATACCTACGATGTTCCAGATAAAGACCGGTATCTTGCCGAAATAGAAAAGCAAAACGAAGGACAGGAGATTGCCCAAGACAATCTTGCCTTCGGTCATCTGTTTAGAGATCCCATGTTTGACAAAGCGATCCTGAGATATGCGGCAATGTCTGTAAACAACTATATAATCCGGTCAGCGGAAGTCATCATTTTGAACGGAAAACACTTCATTGTTCACTATGACCGTAGTTGGGGTGCGGTTTATCTTGCGGAGCCGAAAAAGACCGGGCCAGAGCTTAAATGCGCCCTGCTTGCAACGGCGTCGTTTCGCAAGAATCCTCCGCTCAGCCGTGAAGCGCACTAGCGGCGTGGCGCTCGTATAATCCGATGATAGCTTCGGCAGGTGATGGCTCGGGCGGTAATACGCCCAGCGTATTACCGCCCGCGCTCCTTGCGCCAGGCCTCGAAGTCGATCTTGGTCTGCGGGTTGGTGGCGGGATAGAGGCCGCGGATCGAGCGGCCCTGCTGCTGCACCATCTCGGTGACGAAATCCTCGAACGCGGTCATCTCGACGGCTTCCACGGCGATCTCGTCGGCGATGCCTTGCGGGATCACCATCACGCCGTCGGCATCGCCGACGATCACGTCGCCCGGAAATACCGGCGCATCGCCGCAGCCAATCGGCACGTTGATGTCGATGGCCTGGTGCAGGGTGAGATTGGTCGGTGCCGAGGGGCGGCTATGGAAGGCCGGGATGCTGAGCCGCGCGATCTCGGCGGAATCGCGGAAGCCGCCATCGGTGACGACGCCGGCCACGCCGCGCACCATCAGGCGCGAAATCAGGATGCCGCCGGCCGAAGCGGCGCGGGCATCCTTGCGGCTGTCCATCACCAGCACGGCGCCGGGCGGGCAGATTTCCACCGCCTTGCGCTGCGGATGTTCCGGGTCCTGGAACACGGTGATCGGGTTGAGGTCTTCGCGCGCCGGCATGTAGCGGAGCGTGAAAGCCTCACCCACCATGGTCGGCAGGCCGGGATTGAGCGGATGCACATCCTGGATGAACTGGTTACGCAGGCCGCGCTTGTAGAGCGCGGTGGCCAGCGTCGGCGTACTCACGGTCTTGAGGCGGGCGCGGGTTTCTTCCTTCAGCGTGCTCATGAATCGATTCCTGTGTTTTTCAAGAGAGCGTGGCGCCCTGGGTGTTGACGTAAAGCGCATAGACCGACTGGCTGGCGGCCATGAACAGCCGGTTGCGTGCCGCGCCACCGAAGCAGAGATTGGCGCAGCGTTCTGGCAGCGCGATGCGGCCGATGGCCTTGCCCGCCGGATTGAACACCATCACGCCGTCGAGGCTGTCATGCCCCATGCCCCAGCCGCACCACAGATTGCCATCCACGTCGCAGCGGATGCCGTCCGAGGTGCCGGGGCCGCAATCGATATGCACGCGGCTGTTGGCCAGCGTCTTGCCGTCCTGGCTCACGTCATAGGCGCGGATCAGGCGGTTCGGCGTGGCGCGCGAATCCACCACATAGAGGATGCTTTCATCGGGCGAGAAGCAGAGCCCGTTCGGGCCGACGCAATCCTCGGCGACGACGGTGAGGTCACCGCTCACCGGATCGAGGCGGTAGAGCCATTGCGGCAATTCGGCCTCGGCCTTGTAGCCTTCGTAATTGCCGCCGATGCCGAACGAGGGATCGCTGAACCAGACGCTGCCATCGGATTTCACCACCACGTCGTTGGGTGAATTCAGCCGCTTGCCCTGGTAGCTGTCGGCGAGAACCGTAAGGCTGCCGTCATACTCGGTGCGCGTCACCCGCCGCCCGCCATGCTCGCAGGTGACCAGCCGGCCGGCACGGTCGCGGGTATTGCCATTGGCATAGTTGGAGGGCTTGCGAAACGGCGTCACCTGGCCCGTGGCTTCGTCCCAGCGCAAAATCTGGTTGTTCGGGATGTCGCTCCACAGCAGGCAGCGCAGGTCGCCGAACCAGACCGGCCCCTCGCACCAGCGATGCCCTGTGCTCAGGCGCTCCACGGCAGCGAGATTGATGCGGTATTTGGTGAAGCTGTCATCCAGGGTCTGGATGGCGGGATCGGGATAGCGGCTGGCGGGAATCCACATGATGCGTTCCTGGCTAGAAGATATCCGGCTCGGGCACCGGCGCACCGAAGCCGGTTTCGAGGAAATCGAAATCGCAACCTTCGTTGGCCTGTTTGATATGGCGGCTGAACATCCAGCCATAGCCACGCTCGTAGCGTGGCGGCGGCGGCACCCAGGCCGCCTTGCGCCGCGCCAGTTCGTCGTCGCTCACGTCCAGGCGGATACTGCGCTTATCCACATCGAGCGAAATGATATCGCCAGTGCGCACCAGGGCCAGCGGGCCGCCGATATAGGATTCAGGCGCCACATGCAGGATGCAGGCACCATAAGAGGTGCCGCTCATGCGCGCGTCGGAAATCCGCACCATGTCGCGCACGCCCTGCTTCACCAGCTTCTTCGGGATCGGCAACATGCCCCATTCCGGCATGCCGGGGCCACCCAGCGGCCCGGCATTGCGCAGGATCAGGATGTGATCCTCGGTCACGTCCAGGCTTTCATCATCGATGGCTTTTTTCATCGATGGGTAATCGTCGAACACCAAAGCCGGGCCGCTATGCTTGAGGAATTTCTGCGCGCAGGCGGAAGGTTTGATGACGCAGCCATCGGGCGCCAGATTGCCCTTCAGCACGGCGAGCGCGCCTTCCTTGTAGAGCGGATCGGCGGTGCTGCGGATCACGTCCTCGAGATGCACCTTGGCGCCGGCGATATTCTCGGCCACGCTCTTGCCGGTGACGGTGATGGCATCGAGCTTGAGATGCTCCGGGATGCGCGTCATCAGCGCCGGCAGGCCGCCGGCATAGAAGAAATCCTCCATCAGATACTTCTCGCCCGATGGCCGGATATTGGCGATCACCGGAACCTGGCGCGAGGCTTTCTCGAAATCCTCCAGGCCAATATCGGCGCCCGCTCTGCGCGCCATGGCGATCAGGTGGATGATGGCATTGGTGGAGCAGCCCATTGCCATGGCGACCGCAATGGCATTCTCGTAAGCCGCGCGGGTCTGGATCTTTTTCGGGGTGAGGTCTTCCCACACCATCTCGACGATACGGCGGCCGCTATCGGAACACATGCGGATATGGCCGGAATCGGCGGCCGGAATCGAGGAGGCACCGGGCAGGGTCATGCCGATGCTTTCGGCAATCGCCATCATGGTGGCCGCCGTGCCCATGGTCATGCAGGTGCCGTAGGAGCGCGCGATGCCGGCCTCGATGGAATTCCAGTCGGCATCCGAGATATTGCCGGCGCGGCGCTCGTCCCAGTATTTCCAGGCGTCCGAGCCGGAGCCGAGCACCTTGCCCTGCCAGTTGCCGCGCAGCATCGGCCCGGCCGGCACATAGATGAAGGGCAACCCGGCGGAAGTGGCGCCCATCAAGAGGCCCGGGGTGGATTTGTCGCAGCCACCGAGCAGCACGGCGCCATCGACCGGATGCGAACGGATCAGTTCCTCGGTCTCCATCGCCAGCATGTTGCGATAGAGCATGGTGGTGGGCTTGACGAAATTCTCCGACACCGAAATCGCCGGCAATTCGATCGGCAGGCCGCCGGCCATCAGGATGCCGCGCTTCACGTCTTCGACGCGGTGCTTGAAATGGGCGTGGCAGGGATTGATGTCGGACCAGGTATTGACAATGGCGATCAGCGGCTTGCCCTGCCATTCGGTGGGCGCGTAGCCCATCTGCAGGATGCGCGAGCGATGCCCGAAGCTGCGCAGGTCGTCGGGTGCGAACCAGCGGGCGGAGCGGAGCTGATCGGGGGTCTTGCGGGTCATGCGCGGCACTCGGCTGGAAAAAAGAAAAAAGCGGGGCGGACGACACCGCCCGCCCCGCCTGGGATGCGTGCTTATTCCGGCTTGATGTTGCCGGTATCGATCACGGTTTTCCAGCGCGCGATCTCGGCCTTGAGGAAGGTCTCGAACTCTGCCGGGCTATTCGCCACCACGTCGAAGCCGACATCGTTGAACTTCTGCTTCACATCCGGCGCGTTCAGCGCCTTGGTCATGGTGTCGGAGAGGGTCTTGCGCACATCCGCCGGCAGGCCCTTAGGCGCCGCGGCTGCCTGCCAGGAATACACTTCCACTTCCTTCACTCCGGCTTCCGCCATGGTCGGCACGCTGTCCGGCAGGGCCGCGTTGCGCTTGTCGGCGGTGACGGCCAGGGCCTTCAGCTTGCCGGCCTTCACATGCTGGGCGATGGCGCCGAGATTCTGGAACGACACATCGGCATGGCCGCCGATCAGGTCGGAAATCGCCGGCCCACCGCCCTTGTAGGGCACATGCACACCAAGCGTACCGGTCTTCTGCATGAACAGGGCGGCGGTCAAATGGTCCGACGAGCCGGTGCCCGAGGAGGCGAACGACACCTTGTCCGGGTTCTTTTTCATATGGGCGATCAGCTCGGCCACATTGTTGGCCGGGAAATTCGGGTTGGCGACCAGCACATTCGGGGTGCGCACGGCGATGGTCAGCAGGTCGAAATCGGCCAGCGGATCGTAGCGCAGGTCCTTGAACAGCGCCGGGTTGATGGCGAACACGCCGATCGAGCCGACCAGCAGGGTGTAGCCGTCCGGCTTGGCCTGCTTCAGCAGCCCGGCACCCAGCGAGCCATTGGCGCCGCCGCGATTGTCGATGATGTGCTGCTGGCCGAGCAATTCGGTCATCTTGGCGGTGAGGTGGCGCGCGGTCTGGTCCGAGGCGCCGCCCGGCGGGAAGGGCACGATCACGGTGACGGTGCGGTCCGGGTAGCCGGCGGCCCAGGCAGACCCCAAGCCGGGCCCCCATGCGGTGACGGCGGCGGCAGTGGCGATGGCAGCCACGGCAAGGCCGCGGCGGGTGATGCCGAACATTGGGCGGTTCCTCCAAGTTATATAGACGCCAGTTTTTATCTGGTCGGGCACAAGTAAAGCACTAATGCATTAGTGCGTCAAACCTGATATGATGGGGCAGCATGCTATAGCTGGCATGTTATACAGAGGCACAAGCCAGCGTCCCGCACCGGATTCCTTCAGCCCGACATCCCGGTTCCTTCAGCCCGAAACCCCGTTCCTTCAGCCCGAAACCCCGTTCCTTCAGCCCGAAACCAATGAGCAGCCCGGTCCCCTCCCCGATCAGTTTCGCGCCGCTCCGCGACCGCACCCGCCATGCGGCGCCGCAGGTCTTCGACCTGCTGCGGGAGAAGATCCTGGAACTCGACCTGCTGCCCGGCACGGTGCTGTCGCGGTCGGAACTGCAGCAGCAATTCGGCCTGTCCTCGACGCCGATCCGCGATGCGCTGCTGCGGCTGCAGGAAGAGGATCTGGTCGATATCTTCCCGCAGCATGCCACACGGGTCAGCCGCATCGATATCGGCCATGCCCGCCAGGCCGCTTTCCTGCGCCGCGCCATCGAGGTGGAAGTGGCGCATAGCCTGGCCGAGACCCCTGATGCGGCCCTGGTGGCGGGGCTGCGCGACATGCTGCGCCAGCAGCAGCAGATTGCCGATAGCGGCGACCTGGTGCGCTTCAACCAGCTCGACCGCGCCATGCACCGCATGATGTATGACGCCGCCGGGATTCCCGATCTGTGGCAGGTGGTGCAGCGGCGCAACGGCCATATCCAGCGCCTGCGCAACCTGCATCTGCCGCTCGCCGGCAAGGTGCAGCAGACCATCCGCGATCATACCGCCATCGTCGACGCCATTGCCGCCGGCGATGCCCCTGCGGCGGCCGAGGAAGCGCGCATTCATCTCTCGCGGTCGCTTTCCATCATTGATGAAATTCGGGCAAAATACCCCGCCGACTATTTCCGCGACTGAAGCGCCCGCCCCCCAAACAGAGTTTGCCATGAGCCATCACCAGCATTTCTCCGCCAGCTACAAACTGGCGCGGGCCAAGTTCCTTGCCGCCGCCCAGGCTGCGAATGCCGCGATTGAAAGCCTGCCGCATCCGCTGAAGGGCTATGAAGGCGAGGATCTCGCCGCCGATATCGCCTGGATCGGGCCGCGCGATGCGCAGAATGTGCTGGTCACGGTCAGCGGCACCCATGGCATCGAGGGCTATTACGGCTCTGGCATCCAGGTCGGCTGGCTCAACGAGGGCCATTACAAGAATCTGCCGGCCAACACCGCGCTGCTGCTGCTCCATGGCTCCAACCCTTACGGCTTCTCCTGGGGCCGGCGGGTGAATGAAGACAACATGGACATCAACCGCAACTTCATCGCCTTCGAACGCGGCGCGGTGCCGCCGAAGAATCCGGCCTATGCCGAAGTGCATCCCTGGCTGGTGCCCGAGCAATGGAACGATGCCGCGATTGCCGAAGTGCAGGCGCAGCTCAAAAGCTATTACGAGCGTGTCGGGGCGAAGGCGGCGAATGCGGCGATTGTCGGCGGCCAGCACAGCCATGCCAATGGCATCTTCTATGGTGGCGCCGGGCCGTGCTGGTCGCACCGCATGATCCAGGATGTCTGCGCGCGGTATCTCAAAAATGCCAAGCGCATTGCGGTGATCGATTTCCATACCGGGCTCGGGCCGTTCGGCTATTCCGAACTGATCTGCCGCCACGCGCCGGGCTCGGAACCGCTGCAATTGGCGCGCGCCTGGTGGGGCGATGCCGTCACCTCGCCGGAAATGGGCCAGTCGGATTCGCCGATCATCGAAGGCAACCTGCGCATGGGCATCGCGCGCTTCTGCGAGCCGGCGGTGACGGTGGCGGTGAATATCGAAGTCGGCACGCTGCCCTCCGAACAGGTGCGGCTCTCGGTGATCGCCGATAACTGGCTGCATCTCAAGGGCGAGGTGTTCTCGGCGCAGGGCCAGGCGATCAAGCGCCAGATCCGCGCCGCCTTCTACCCGGAAGATCCGGCCTGGGCCGATATCTGCTATCCGCGCGCCGTCGAAATCCAGCGCCAGGCACTCGCGGGGCTGACGGGTTAAATCATCACTCAGCCATTCTGGCGCGGCGGTGTGGCGGTGCCGCTGCGGCGGTCCTGGCGGGCTTGCGGCACCGGGTCGTAGCGCTGCATCAGGCGGTCATAATCGCCGCTGGCGCGGAAGCTGGCGAGCGCACGGTTGAAATCGTCGCAAAGTGCTGCATCGGCGAAAGCGACGCGGTAGGGATTGGGCGGGAACAGGCGATGCTCGCGCACGGGCCGCCGTGTATCAACGGCGCTGTCGGGTGCGGCGATCAGGGTGCGGAAAATCCGCCGCTCGCCGAGGATGACATCGGCGCGTTCCGAGAACAGCGCGCGGACCTGCAGCATCTGGTTCGCCACTTCCGCATACTCGGTGCGTGCGCCGGCAATCGCCTCCTCGATACCGGGCAGCAGGCTGCGCGCATTCTGGAAGGCCAGCAGGCGCAGGCCGCGCAGATCGGTCACCGTGTTGACCGCTACATCGCGCTCGGCCAGCGACAGTCCGATATTCTCATAGACCAGCACCACGTCGCTGAGGCAGCCGGGCAGGTTCATTGCCGCCGCCGCCGGCGTGAAGGCCGGCAAGGCGCCACGGCGGAAATCTTCGGCCAGCCGCGCCAGTGGCAGCACGCGCGGTTGCAGGCCGCGACCGGCGCGCTGCAGCACGTCGCGCACCATGTCATGTTCCAGACCGGATAGTTGGCCATCGCTGCCCTGTATCACATAGGGTGCGACGAGGCGGAAACCGACGGTGATCTCGGCGGCGCGGGCCTTGGTGCCGGCAGCAAAGCCGATGAGCAAGACGAGAGACAAAACCAGTGCACGGCGCAACGCCTGCGCCATTCTTCCCGGCCATGACTGCCGTTGCCTTCCCATGAGTCCAACTATAGGCTTATACCGTGATGCCGCAAGGTATCGCCTTTCGGTTTACCGCATGCTCGCGTGAAGATGCCCAGCCATTGTGAATTTCCCGCTCCATGACACCGTTCGGTGCCCGCATGCGGCAGTTGCGCCAGGCGCGCGGCCTGACGCTGAAGCAGATGGCGGCTGATCTCGATGTGTCGGCGGCTTATCTCTCGGCGCTGGAGCATGGCCATCGCGGCCGGCCGAGCTGGCTGTTCATCCAGCGTGTCTGCGGCTATTTCAACATCATCTGGGATGAGGCGGAGGCGCTGGCCGATCTTGCGAAACGCTCGCATCCGCGTATCACCATCGACACGTCCGGTCTAAGCCCGCGCGCCACCTTGCTCGCCAACGAACTCTCGGCACGCATCGCCGGCTTAAGCGATGCCAAGCTGCGGCAATTGCTGAAGCTGCTGCGCGAGGACTAGCGATTACTTGCTGGCTGGCGGGCGTGGCTGCGCCAGATGCATGCCGTTATCCACTTCCAGGATCTGGCCGGTGATATTGGTGGCATTGAGCAGGAACATCAGGATCGCATCGGCGATGTCGTCCGGCGTGTTGGTGCTGCCCAGCGCGGCATGGCTCCGCCAGTTGGCGCGCGCCGCCTCATAGGCCGCCTCGCCCATACCGTTCTTCAGCCATTCGCCTTCAATGAAGCCGGGGCAGATGGTGTTGACGCGCACTTCCGGCCCGAACACGCGGGCGAGGCTCAGCGTCAGGGTGTTCAGCGCGCCCTTGGAGGCGGCATAGGCGATGGAGGAGCCGGTGCCGTGCAGGCCGGCCACCGACGACACATTGACGATGGCGCCGCGGGCCGCGCGCAAGGCGGCCTCAGCGGCGCGCGCCATCTGGAACGGCCCGATGGTGTTCACGGCATAGATGGCGTGGAAATCCTCAGCCGAGAGGCCGGCGAGATTGCGGTGCGCCATGAACTTGGTGGTGCCGGCATTGTTCACCAGGTAGTCGATGCGGCCGAAGGCTTTCAGGGTTTCGTCCGCCAGGCGGCGGCAATCGCCGTCATCGGCCACGTTGCCCTGCACCAGCAGGGCCTTGCCGCCGAGCTTCTCGCATGCGGTGGCCACGGCCTCGGCCGGCGCGCGGCTCTTGGAGTAATTCACCACGACGCTGGCGCCCTTGGCCGCCAGCTTCTTCACCGTCGCGGCGCCGACGCCCGCCGACGAACCCGTTACCAGGGCGACCTTGCCCGTCAACTCAGCCATCCTTTTCCTCCTGCTTGCTTCTTATGCCAGTGCCACGCTATGGCGGGCCACTCTATGTCGGGGCCAGGGCAACGCGGTTGCGGCCCTGCTGCTTGGCGGCATACAGCGCCATGTCGGCGCGGCGGGTGATCTCGTCCGGCGTTTCCTGCTGCTGCGCCTCGGCAATGCCGAAACTGGCGGTGACCGGAATGGCGACGCCACCTTCGATGATTTCGGCGCGTTCGATGGCGGCGCGCAGTTTTTCCGCCAGCATCAGTGCGCCCTGGCTGCCGGTATTGGGCAGCAGCACGCCGAATTCCTCGCCACCCAGCCGCGCCACCAGATCGGTCGAGCGGCAGCTTGCCCGCGCCGCCGCCGCCACTTCCACCAGCACGCGGTCGCCGGCAGCATGGCCGTGGCCGTCGTTGATACGTTTGAAATGGTCGATATCGAACACCACCAGCGACAGCGGCAGGCCGGTGCGGCCGCCCAGCGCGTGGAAATGCGCGAACTGCTCCATGAAGCGGCGGCGGTTATACAGTCGGGTCAGGGCGTCGATGGTGGCCAGGGAATAGAGTTCGTTCATATAGCCGCTGATGCGCCGCACCAGCGGGCGGAACACGAATACCGCCTCGGCGATCAGCGCCAGCACGATGGCGACCAGCAGCGCGATCTGCACATTGCGCAACTGCCGCACCGTCTCGCGCGTTTCAGCCTCATGCCGTGCCACGATTTCGTTCAACTGCTCCAGCAGCCGCCCGGTGGCGAGTTTGGTCAGGCGCTGCAGGGCGGCTTCGATTTCGGCGTCATTGCGCAGGCTGGCCGCCACCAGCCGGGCATCGGCCAGGAAAGCCTGGATGGTGACATTGGCGCCGCGTGGTCCCTCATAAAGTGCCGCCACGGCGCGCGACGGCCGGTTCACGATGCCAAGCTCCACATCGCCCTGCAGCAGGCCGCGATGCGAGCGCTCGAACAGTACCATTGCCTCCTGCAGCAGCGTGCGCGCCTCGCCGTCGTCGTGCAGCACCAGGGTATTGGCGGCCAGCGCGATGCGTTGCGACAGCATGCGCTGGCGCCCGGCGATATTGATGATAGTGGCGGCATCGTTCTGCTTGGCGATCACGCTGTCGAGCAGCAGATGCAGGCAGAAGGCCAGCAGCGCGATGAAAGCCAGGCCGACGACATAGGAAAAGGTGATGCGCCGTGCCATGCCCTCTTCGGGCGAGCCCCCGCCGAGCCCGCCGGCGGCGGTATTTGGCAGACTGTCGAAGCCCTTGCGCGGCATGGCCCTACTAGACCCCGGCTGCGCAGCGCATGCAAGTCACCGGAACCAGTCACGGGGCCAACTCACTGGGCCAAGTCAGCGGGCAAGCCGCCAAGGCGGCCTGCCCGGACTAAACCCCGTTTAAAGAATGTACTTGCTCAGGTCGGTGTTGCGGGCCAGTTCGCCGACGCGGTCGCGCACATAGGCGGCGTCGATCCGCACCACCTGGCCGGGATGGTCAGCCGCCGTGTAGCTGATTTCCTCCACCACGCGTTCCAGGATTGTATGCAGCCGGCGGGCGCCAATGTTTTCCACGCCTTCATTCACCTGGGCGGCGTAATCGGCGATCACGTCGATGGCGTCGGCGGTGAAATCCAGCGTCACCTGCTCGGTGCCCAGCAGGGCGACATACTGCTTCAGCAGGCTGGCTTCCGGCTCGGTCAGGATGCGCTTGAAATCCTCCGCTGTCAGGCCCTTCAGTTCCACCCGGATCGGCAGGCGGCCCTGCAATTCCGGCAGCAGGTCGGAAGGCTTGGCGATGTGGAAAGCGCCCGACGCGATGAACAGCACATGGTCGGTTTTCACCGGGCCGTGTTTCGTGGAAACGGTCGTGCCCTCGATCAGCGGCAGCAGGTCGCGCTGCACGCCCTCGCGGGACACGTCGCCGCCGCTGCGGTATTCGCTGCGGGCGCAGATCTTGTCGATCTCGTCGATGAACACGATGCCGTTCTGCTCCACGGCCGTGATCGCTTCCTTCACCACATGCTCCTGGTCCAGCAGCTTGTCGCTTTCCTCGGCGATCAGCAGTCGCATGGCATCGGCCACGCTGGTCTTGCGCGGCTTGCGGCGCACGCCGCCCAAAGCCTTGCCCAGCATGTCCTGCAGGTTGGCCATGCCCATCTGGGCGCCGGGCATGCCGGGGATCTCGAACAACGGCATGCCGCCGCCGCCGCTATCGGCCAGGTCGATCTCGATCTCGCGCTTGTCGAGTTCGCCCTCGCGCAGCAGCTTGCGGAATTTCTGCCGCGTCTCGACGCTGGCCTTGTCGCCCACCAGGGTATCCAGCAGGCGTTCCTCGGCGGCCAGCTCGGCGCGCGCCTGCACATCCTTGCGGCGGCGCTCGCGTACCATGGCAATGCCGACTTCCAGCAGGTCACGCACGATCTGCTCGACATCGCGGCCGACATAACCGACTTCGGTGAACTTGGTCGCTTCCACCTTGATGAAGGGGGCGCCGGCCAGCCGCGCCAGGCGGCGGGAAATCTCGGTCTTGCCGACGCCGGTCGGGCCGATCATCAGGATATTCTTCGGCAGCACCTCGTCGCGCAAAGCTTCCGGCAATTGCTGGCGGCGCCAGCGGTTGCGCAACGCGACCGCCACCGCCTTCTTGGCCTCGGCCTGGCCGACGATGTAGCGGTCCAGTTCGGAGACAATCTCACGCGGCGAAAACGAGGTCATAGCTTTTCCACAGTCACATTACGGTTGGTGTAGACGCAGATATCGGCGGCGATATCCAGCGCGCGGCGCGCGATGCTCTCGGCATCCATGTCGTCGCGGTCCTTCAGCGCGCGGGCGGCGGCCAGCGCGTAATTGCCCCCCGAACCGATGCCGACGATGCCGTCTTCCGGCTCCAGCACGTCGCCATTGCCGGTCAGCACCAAGAGGGTCTTGGCATCGGCTACGATCATCATGGCTTCCAGGCGGCGCAGGTAGCGGTCGGTGCGCCAGTCCTTGGCCAGTTCCACGGCGGCCTTTTCCAGATGGTTGGGAAACCGCTCCAGCTTGCTTTCCAGGCGTTCCAGCAGGGTGAAGGCATCGGCGGTGGCACCGGCGAAACCGGCCAGCACGCTGCCGCCGGCGCCGATGCGGCGCACCTTGCGCGCGTTGCCCTTGATCACTGTCTGGCCCAGGCTGACCTGGCCGTCGCCGGCCACCACCACCTGGCCGCCCTTGCGCACCGCCACGATGGTGGTGCCATGCCAGGAAGCGGGGGAATTACTGTCGTCGCGCATGGGGCTCCTTGAACCTGGATACAAAAGCGATGCCGGGAACAAAACAATGAAGGCTTTCATGTAGGGGGGCACCCAGCTTGCTGCAAGCCATAACATCCCGGGCCGGCATATACGATTACCCATGAAAGTTGCGAAAACCGCCGGCGCGCTAGTCCCCCGCGCGCTAACTTGCTGAATCAAGGAAATATTTCGGTTCCCGCCGCGAGGTCGGCGATTGCTTGGCCGCAGCGGCCGGGCGTAGTCTGATTCACGCGCGGCTTGTGCGCGTGCGAGGCGTGAATGAGCTATCTGATCGATCCGGCCGGCAAATGGTGGCGCTGGCCGTCCCTGGCCCTGGCGGCGAAATTCGGCCGCGATGAAGCCGATATCGACATCCCGGCCTATGCCTTGCGCAATCTCGGCTATGTCTGGCTGATCAATCAGCCGGAAGCCAGCTTCCTGCAATTCCGCGCCGGCATGGTCAGCGAGCGGCAGATCGCGATGCTCGAGCCGGTGCTGCACGAAGCGCGGCCCGGCCGCCCGGTGGCTTTGGTCTATTTCGCATCCGGCTGGACCGAGGAAGTGCATGCCGACCCGGCTTTGCTGCCAGGCCGCCTGCGGCAACTGGCGGCTTTGCGCGAACCGCGCCAGCGCGACCTGTTCATCCGCCATGGCCATGCCGTGGATGACTGGCGGCGGCATGCCAGCCCGGCGCTTGCCAGGCTTTATGCGCTGTGGCGCGAGCAGGGTGGCCGGCTCGGTGCCCGCGTGCAGGATTTCCTGCGCTCAAGCGGGCTTGAGCAGCGCACCGTGCTGGTCGGCCGCCCGGCTGAGCGCGACGCATTGCACGTGCTGCGCAGCGGCACGGATTTCACGCTCTATGACAGTTTCATCATGGATCGCCTGAACGGCCAGCCGCTGGCGGCGCAGCCCGATCGCGCCTATGGCCAATGGGTCATCGGTGCCTATGAAGCGGTGGAGCAGACGGGCAACCCGACGCTGGATGACATCGATGCCATCGTCGAGGCACCAGACCATGACCCGCGCCGCCGCCGCTACCAGCGCCTGCTGCTGCCGTGGCGCGACGAAGACGGCGCGCCGCGCTTCACCGGCACCTCGCTGCTGAAACTCGATCTGGCGATTCCGTTCGATCTCGCCACCTGATTCAAACGTGTTGGCGCCTGAATCCGCGCCGATTTCAGATTGACCTTGTAATAGTGCGCAATACGCTCTATATAAGCTGCATCGATCTTGTTGACGAATTTTGTTTCTGCGCCCCGGCTTTTCCATAAGCCTACGGCTCCCTGACGATCTCTCCTCCCAATGTCGAATATGTCGCAACGTCTGGCACGCGGTCAGACGGCGACCCCTCACGTCGATTTGAAAGGAAAATCGTCATGACCATCGGAACCGTAAAGTTTTTCAACGCCACCAAGGGCTTTGGCTTCATCCAGCAGGACAATGGCCAGCCGGATGTGTTCGTTCACATCTCGGCCGTCGAGCGCGCCGGCATGCGCAGCCTGAATGAAGGCCAGAAGCTCAATTTCGAGGTCGTTATCGACCGTCGCAACGGCAAGAGCGCCGCTGAGAACCTGCAGGCGGCTTGATGCGTCTGGGCCCGTGACGCAAGTCGCGGGCCTGCTGCATCTGATGCTTAAGCAGAATGAAAAGGCCGATCATCTCGGCCTTTTTGTTTTTCTATCGATCTGTTTCCGCGAAGGAGCCTGACCATGGATCACGCGTCCAAGACGAGACTTTTCAAACCGCAGCCGACCCGCACCGAGTCGACCCGGGAGACGACATCGAGAGTCGCCAGGGAAATCATCGATAGCGAGCTGGTGGCGATGCGGACCAAGACCGAGCGGCTGCGCGCTGCGCGGCTGGCCCGCGAACAGACGCAGCAAATGGCTGTCAGGCTGGCGAACAGGCTGGCCGGGTCCGCGAAGTAAGCCGGCCCGCGACAGGGGCGGCGTTCGCACAGCAGCAATCGCACAAACGAAAAGGGCCAGACCGCAAGGTCTGGCCCTTTTGTTTAAGCCGGCCGTTTAAGCCGGGATGACTGGCTTAGAAGGTGGCGCGGAGGCGAGCCGAGACGCTCCACACGTCAAGGTCCTGGCGGCCAGCCGAGAGATAGGCGCCTTCCACATTGCCGGAGAAACTACCCAAGCCGAAGAAGTTGATGCCAAGGCCGAGCTGCGCGCCGAGCTCGTCATCATTCGAGAAGGTGCCGTTGCCCAGGGCCACCGGGGCGTTCTTCTCGAAATCATACTCGCCAACCACCTTCACATACGGCATCACCTTCTCGAAGGCATAGCCGACATTGCCGCCGAAGGTCACGCGACCCAGCTTGGTGGTGTTGGAGGCGACCAGACCGCCGGTCGATTCAGTGTAGGCGTCGCTCTTTTCTTCAAGATACATCACGCCAACCGTCGGCATCAGGCGCCAGCGACCGAAGCCATAGCTGCCGTTCAGGTTGCCGGAAACAAACCAGCGCTCGGCATCAAACGAGCCGCGCACGTTGGTGTTGCGGACCACGTCGTAGTTGAGCATGCCGTAGCCGCCCGAAGCGCTGATGCTCCAGGTGTTGTTCAGCTGGAAGCCGAAATACGGGATGATCGAAAGACCATCGCTCTTGGTGGAGCCATTGTTGAACGTGGTGGTGAGGTCGAGGTTCTCGTAGCCCAGCGAAACGCCGATCAGGGCGCGGTCGGTGAGCTTGTAGTCAAGGCCGCCGACCAGGTTGTAAACGTTGCCATCCATCTGCAGGCCGGCCTGGCTGTTCTCCACCGAGGCATAGCTGCCCTGCATCCAGGTGCCGAACTTCTTGTCGGCCGAACCGGCGGCGCGACCGGAATCGCGACCGTTCATCGAGGTGGGACCAGGGGTAGCGCCGCCGCCGGGGCTGAAGCCACCGCCACTGCCGCCGCCGCCAGGGCTGAAGCCGCCGCCAGTAAAGCCGCCGCCGATGCCGCCGCTGATGGCGCCACCGATGGCACCGCTGATCAGGCTAGCGGTCTGGGCCGAGGCGATCGGCGCAGCCACCGCGGTAACTGCCTGGTTGGCAACGGCACCCGAATTGCCGACGTCAGAAGCGGCGAAAGCCGGCGCGGTGGCGAACAGGCCACCGGCCATCAAACCAGTGGCAGCGATGCCAAGAATCAGCTTGCGAATCACGAAATCCCCCAATAATTGCTGCCAGGCACGGGCCGCCCGGCCAGAAGGCTTACCTTGATACTATACCTACGGGTAAGACTGAGGGGCAGTCAAGTCTCTTCCTGCGGCAGTCAGGCAATATAATCAAGGTAATAAACCGTTAACGAAACGCTGCGGGCCAGCCGCCGGGGGAAGGCTCCCGGCCCGCAGGGGTGGTGCCTGAAAGCTGTGGAATTCAATCGTGGCCGAGTGGCGCCGGTGCCGGGGTAGCCGGCTCGGCTTCTTCAGCCTCGCCCTCGCCATAGGAATGGGCAGCGGCCTTGATGAGCTGGAAGATGCGGTCGCGCACCACGCCATCCGAGATGCGGCCGAAATTACGCACCAGCTCAAGCGCCTGGCGGCGCGACACCGAGGAACGCTCGGCATCCATGTCGCCGGTGCCGGCTGCCTCGCCGCCGACGCTGGCCTGCTGGTCGATGCCCGGCATATCCTCGAAGAAATAGGACGGCGGCACGTTCAGGATCTGGGCGAATTGCTGCAGCCGGCTGGCGCCGATGCGGTTCAGGCCCTTTTCATATTTCTGAATCTGCTGAAAGCTCAGGCTCACGGCATTGCCGAGGCGCTCCTGGCTGAAACCGGCCAGCGTGCGGCAGGCCCGCAGCCGGGCGCCGACATGGGCATCATAGGGGTTCGGTTTGCGCATCATGGTCTTGCCTCCACTCCTGAGGGTGAGCCATTACCGGGGCAGGAGCCGGCAACGGGACGGGACAGTAGTCAGCTTCGGCTGCCGGGTCATCCCGTATCGCCAGGCGGGCGGCGGTACCGGATTCGCGACCGAGGGCTGTAATAACCACCCGGTTACTGCAACTGTTGCTGTAGTTTAGATGGGGGCATCCTAGTCCAACCGCAACCTGGCGGAACCTAAAAATTCGGTCACACCCTCGTCATAAGCGATTAATAACAGTCGGATATTTTCCGCTGCGGCGACAGGTCGCAGGCAGCCTGCTGCACGCTGTTTCCTGGGTTTCCGCTGCCCGGCGGCCCCGCAAGTGCGTGCTGGCAGGCAGGAGTACTTCCTGCTATACCGCGCGGCGAGCGAACAGGCCCGGCGACCAGGCGGGGCCCCCCGGCGCCTAAACCGGAGCCTTAAGGAGAGCAGCATGGCCGAGCGCAAGGCCAGCGTGGCGCGCAAGACCAAGGAAACCGAGATCGCGGTGAGCCTCAATCTCGACGGCACCGGCAAATATGCCGTGTCGACCGGGGTCGGCTTTCTCGATCATATGCTGGAACAGCTTTCCCGCCACAGCCTGATCGACCTTGAGGTCAAGGCCAAGGGCGACACCCATATCGATTTCCACCACATCACCGAGGATACCGGCATCGCCATCGGGCAATGCGTTGCCCAGGCTTTGGGCGAACGCGCCGGCATCCAGCGCTATGGCGAAGCGACCATTCCGATGGACGAGACGCTGACCCGCGTGGCGCTCGATGCCTCGAACCGGCCCTATCTGATCTGGAAGGTGACGTTCACCCGCCCGAAGCTCGGCGATTTCGATACCGAGCTGTTCAAGGAATGGTTCCAGGCCTTCGCGCAGAATGCCGGCCTCACCTTGCATGTGGAAAATCTCTACGGCGAGAATAACCACCATATCGTCGAGAGCTGTTACAAGGCGCTGGCCCGCGCCTTGCGCCAGGCGATCAGCGCCGATCCGCGCAGCCCGCACGCCATCCCCTCCACCAAGGGTACGCTCTGAGGCGGCAATGGTTTTTTTCACCGTCCATGAGCGTCCCGGAGCAACCGCCGGCGGCGATGATATCCGGCTGATCGCCTCGCGCTTCAGTTGGGGCGCGGCTTTGTTCACGCCATTCTGGCTGCTCTGGCACCGGCTCTGGCTCGGCCTGCTCGGCTATCTGCTGCTGATGCTGCCGCTTGGCGTGCTGCTGGAGATCATCGACATCGCCGATCCCGCCGATCTGGCCATCGGTGCCGCCATCGCCTATCTGTTTGGCAGCAGCGCCGCCGGCCTGCGCCGCTGGACGCTGGAACGCCAGGGCTGGAAGCTGGTGGCGGTGGTCGCGGCGCAGGACGCGATGGAAGCCGAATTGCGCTACCGCCGCGATGCCGCGTATCGGGCCCCGGTCGCGGCGCCGGCAAGCGCGGTGGCTACTCCATCAGTACCGATGAATACGGGTGGCTCGTTCTCCGCCCTACCCAGGTTGATCTGATGACGAGGTTGATCTGACATGCGTGTGGCGTTGATTGATTACGGTTCCGGCAACCTGCGCTCCGCCGCCAAGGCCATCGAGCGCGCAGCGCGCGACAATGCGCTGCCGCTGGATTTGAGCGTCACCGACAAGGTCGCCGATGTTGAAGCCGCCGAGCGCATCGTGCTGCCCGGTGTCGGCGCCTTCGCCGATTGCTATGCCGGCCTCGCTGCCCTGCCGGGCATGATTGATGCGTTGAACCGCGACGTGCATGAACGCAAGAAGCCGTTCCTCGGCATCTGCGTCGGCATGCAACTCATGGCCAGCATGGGCCGCGAATATGGCGAGCATAAGGGCCTGGACTGGATTGGCGGTGTCGTCGAGATCATGCAGCCCGCCGACCCCGCCCTGAAAATCCCGCATATGGGCTGGAACCAGTTGAAGCTGCTGCGTCCGCATCCGGTGCTCGATGGCATCAAGGATGGCGACCATGCCTATTTCGTGCATTCCTATGCCTTCGCACCAAAGGATCGCGGCGATCTGCTGGCCGAGGTCGAGTATGGCGGCGCGGTGACGGCGATGCTCGGCCGCGCCAACATGGTCGGCACGCAATTCCATCCGGAGAAAAGCCAGGCCACCGGCCTGCGCCTGCTCGCCAATTTCCTGCGCTGGACACCATGAACACGCAGCCGATCACCCGCATCGACCAGCTCACCGCGCTCAGCGAGGATGAGATCGACGAACTCTGCTCGGCGGCCGAGAAAGCCATCCTCGATGGCAGCGGCTTCGGCTGGCTCGCCGTGCCCTCGCGCCATGTGCTGGAGAAATACTGGCGCGGCGTGCTGCTGATGCCGCAGCGCGACCTGTTCGTGGCGCGGCTGGATGGCGCCATCGTCGGCTCGACGCAGTTGCTGCGGCCGCCGCCGAATAACGAAGCCCAGGCCCATGCGGTGCAGCTCACCACCTTCTTCATTGCCCCCTGGGCACGCGGCCATGGCCTGGCGCGCGGCCTGCTGGCGGCGGTGGAGGCGGCGGCGCTGAAACAGGGCTATGTGCAGGTGGATGCGGATATGCGCGCCAGCCAGGTGGCGGCGACGCAACTCGCCGAGGCCTGCGGCTATCTGCGCTGGGGCGAGAAGCCGCATTACGCCATGGTCAACGGTGCCTCGGTGCCGGGCTATTTCTACAGCAAGCGGCTGGTGCCATGAATCTCTATCCCGCGATTGATCTCAAGAACGGCGCCTGCGTGCGGCTGGAACAGGGCGACATGGCCCGCGCCACGGTGTTCAACACCGATCCGGCCGCGCAGGCCAAGGCGTGGCAGGACGCCGGCTTCAAATGGCTGCATCTGGTCGATCTCGATGGTGCCTTTGCCGGCAAGCCGATGAATGCGGAAGCCGTGCGCGCCATCCGTCAGGCGATCAGCCTGCCGATCCAGTTGGGCGGCGGCATCCGCGATGAAGCGACGATTGAAGCCTGGCTCGCCGCCGGTATCGGCCGTGTCATACTTGGCACCATCGCGGTGCGCGATCCCGAGCTGGTGAAACGGGCTGCAAAGCGCTGGCCCGGCCAGGTCGTCGTCGGCATCGATGCGCGTGGCGGCAAAGTTGCCGTCGAAGGCTGGGCCGAGGCGAGCGAACTGGAAGCCGCCGACCTGGCGCGGCGCTTCGTCGATGCCGGCGTTGCCGCCATCGTCTATACCGATATCGACCGCGATGGCTTGCTGAAAGGCGTCAATGTCGAAGCCACCGCCGCCCTGGCTCGCGCCGTGCCGATCCCGGTGATAGCAAGCGGCGGAGTCGCCGGCGTGGAAGATATCGAGCGTTTAAAGGCGAGCGGTGCGCCGATCGACGGCGCCATCCTCGGCCGCGCCCTCTATGCCGGCCGCATCGATCCGGCGGCTGCTTTAAAGGCGGCAGCATGAGCCTCAAGGTCCGCGTCATCCCCTGCCTCGACGTCAAGGACGGCCGCGTCGTCAAGGGCGTCAATTTCGTCAACCTGCGTGATGCCGGCGATCCGGTGGAGCAGGCCGCGCTCTACGATGCCGCCGGTGCCGATGAACTGACCTTCCTCGACATCACGGCGTCATCCGATGCCCGCGACACGCTGTTTGATGTGGTGGCGCGCACGGCGGAGCGTTGCTTCATGCCGCTCACCGTCGGCGGCGGCGTGCGCGCGGTGGAAGACGTGCGCAAGCTGCTGCTGGCCGGTGCCGACAAGGCCTCGATCAATACGGCGGCGGTGAACCGCCCGGAATTCGTGCGCGAAGCGGCGGAGAAATTCGGCAGCCAGTGCATCGTCGTGGCGATTGATGCCCGCGCCAGCGGTCCGGGCAAGTGGGAAGTCTTCACCCATGGCGGCCGCAACGGCACCGGGCTGGATGCGGTGGAGTGGGCGCGGCGCATGGCCGAGTATGGCGCCGGCGAGATCCTGCTCACCTCGATGGACCGCGACGGCACCGAGAAGGGCTTTGATCTGGCACTGACCCGCGCCGTGTCCGATGCCGTGCGGGTGCCGGTGATCGCCTCGGGCGGCGTCGGCAACCTGGATCATTTCGTCGAGGGCGTGCGCCAGGGCCATGCCTCGGCGGTGCTGGCAGCCTCGATTTTCCATTTCGGGCGATACAGTATCGCTGAAGCCAAGGCGCATATGGCGGCGGCGGGCCTGCCGATGCGCCTGGCATAGCCGCAGGGCTGATTGAGGGGTAGGGATGAGCGAGACGGAAAAATCGGTGGCGGTGCTGGATCGGCTCTATGGCCTGATCCTCAGCCGCAAGGGCGGCGATCCGGCGACCTCGCATACCGCCAAGCTGTTTTCGCGCGGCCGCGCCAAGATCGCGCAGAAGGTGGGCGAGGAAGCGGTGGAAACCGCACTCGCCGCCGCGGCGCTGAACGACCGCGACGAGGTGATCGGCGAGAGCGCCGACCTGCTGTTCCACCTGCTGGTGCTGTGGGCCGATTGCGGCGTCACGCCGACCGAAGTCTGGGCCGAATTGCAGCGCCGTGAGGGCCGCTCCGGCGTGGATGAGAAGAAATCCCGCCCCGCCAGCTAAGATAAAAAACCCCAGCAAGCCGGAGGAAATCATGGCCGCCTATGACAGCAATAATGTCTTCGCCCGCATCCTGCGCGGCGAGATCCCGTGCAAGAAGGTGCATGAGACGGCGCATTCGCTGGCCTTCCATGACATCAACCCGCTGGCGCCGGTGCATGTGCTGGTGATCCCGAAGGGCGCCTATGCTGATTTCGACCATTTCTCGGCCGCGGCTTCCGCCGAGGAGCAGGCCGATTATGTCAAGGCCATCGGTGATACGGCGCGGATCGTCGGCGCCGATGCCGGCGGCTACCGCCTGTTGTCCAATTGCGGCGTCAATGCCAACCAGGAAGTGCCGCATCTGCACATGCATATCTTCGGCGGCCGCACGCTGGGCCGCATGCTGAAGCGCGAAGGCGAGTAGGCACCAACGCCGTCGTCATGCCCGCACTTGATGCGGGCATCCCACGCCACGCGGGCCGAGACCCCGGATCACTGTAAGCGCGCGAACGCCATACGGCGTTCGTGGGCGCACAGGCCCGAAGGGCCCGGCGGGGGTGACGCATCTTTTTTGTGTCATGCTGGCGGAAGCCAGCATCCCATTTTTTGATGAAATGGAACCCCCACTTTTCGCGGTGGTGACGATCCATGTTTGAAAATTAGCCCGCTCAATGACCGGCGAGGCGGCCCTGTTCGAGCAGGTTCTGGCGCTGGCGGGCCATCAGGGCGACGAGCTTGGTTTCCTCGACGCCGTCGCGCCGCATCACCGCCTTGGTGATCGGATCGGCCAGCATGTCCTTGAGGCTCGGCTCACGCAGGGTGCCGTCGCTGTAGAAGTCCATTGCCATGTCCGCCTCCTCTGTCAGCCAAGCCAGTTGTTGGCCGTGCTCATCTCTTCCTGTGCGGAGGGAATTAGCGCACACACGCGGCAAGGCCATGACCACAATGAGGCGATTCCGGGGCAAGCGGTAAATTTCTGTTAGCGGATGTTACCGTCGTCACAGGATTTCAGGCGACAACGCAGGTGCAGCACGCGCCGGCGTGTCATGACTCGAGCCAGCGCACGCGCCAGCGTTTCAGAAGCGGCGGCGGTTCGGGCAGATCAGGCGGCGGTTCGGGCAGATCAGGCGGCGGTGAGGAAGCTGCGGTAGGCAGCCGCCAGTTCCGGCACCACGGCGTCCATGATACGCTTGCCATGCTCGGCGCTGGCCAGGCCGGGATTGGAGCCGATGCGGCCATCGGGGAAGCGGCGGCGGTAATCGGCGGCATCGGTGAAGCGCCCGCTCGGCGCTATCGCTGGCTCCAGTACGGCCTGCTTGATCGCTTCCGGATAGGCATGGAAGGTCACCGAAACCTCGCTCGGCGTGGCATGGCTGCCTTCCTGGCTGCCGTATAATTCGCGCGACATCTGCCGCGCCGCCGTCGTGTCGTACCAGTTCTGCAAGGCGCAGCGGATGCCGGGTGTGTTGGCGCCGCCCGCCTGCAGCGACTTCGGCTGCAGCGAGGCCTCGGCGTAGATTTCCGAGAAGGCGGCGGTGACGGTGGCGACATTGCCGCCATGGCCGTTGATGAAGAAAAAGCGCTCGAAGCCGTGCACGCGCAGCGATTGCACCATGTCACGGATCACCGCGATGAGGGTGGAGGGCCGCAGCGTCATCGAGCCGGAAAAGCCCAAATGGTGCTGCGCCATGCCGACCGCGATGGTCGGCGCCACCAGGGCGTCGGCGGCCTCGCCCACGGCCTTGGCGAAGACTTCGGCGCAGATCGCATCGGTGCCGATCAGGCCGTTCGGGCCATGCTGCTCGGTGGAACCGATCGGGATGATGATGCCGCGCGAGCTTTCCAGCCGCGCATCGACTTCGGCCCAGGTGCAAAGATGCAGCAGCATGCGGATTCCTCACTCTTTCAGGAACCCGCATTCAACGCGGCGCCCCCCGGGTTGTCGAGGGTTTGGGGCTGTCGAGAGTTTAGGGCCTAGAATTCCTTCCAGTCGTCGTCATTCCCGCCAGTGGCGGGCGGTGGTGGCGGTGGGGCCATGGCCACAGGCTTCGCTGCCGGCGCAGGCCCATGTGCAGGCTTGGCGGTAGCTGCCGGTTTGATCGCCGCCGGCTTGGCGGCGGCGGGTTTCGCTGCCACCGGCTTTGCTGCCACAGGCGCAGCGGTGAGGCGCGGGGCATCGCTGCCGCCGAGCTTGAAGAAGGCGACCGCATCGGCGAGTTCGCGGGCTTGGCCGGCCAGCGCCTGGGCGGCGGCCGAGGTTTCTTCCACCAGGGCGGAATTGCGCTGCGTCATCTCGTCCATGTTGCCGACGGCGGTGTTGACCTGATCAAGCCCGGTGGCCTGTTCGGCGGAAGCGGCGGCGATTTCGGCGACGATATCCGACACTTTCTTGATCGCGGCGACGATCTCGCCGAGCTGGCTGCCGGCCTGGCTGGCCAGCCCGACGCCGTTCTTGACCTGGGCATTGGACTGGCTGATCAGCGCCTTGATCTCGCGCGAGGCATTGGCCGAGCGCTGGGCGAGCGCGCGCACTTCCTGTGCCACGACGGCAAAGCCCTTGCCGGCTTCGCCGGCGCGGGCCGCTTCCACGCTGGCATTAAGGGCGAGCAGGTTGGTCTGGAAGGCAATCTCGTCGATCAGGCCGACAATGTCGGAAATCTTGCCCGCGCTCTGCTCGATGGCGCTCATCGCCCCCACCGTGCTCGCCACTACGCGGCCGCCCTGCTCGGCGGTGTTGCGCGCCGTCTGGCTGAGCTGGTTGGCGGCCTGGGCGTTGTCGGCATTCTGCTTCACCGTGGTGGTGATTTCCTGCATCGAGGCGGCGGTCTCTTCCAGGCTGGCGGCCTGGGATTCGGTGCGTTGCGCCAGATCCTGGCTGCCGGTGGAGATTTCGGCCGAGGCATTCTGCACCTGGTGCGCGGTCTCGTTGAGCCGGCGGGCAAGCTGGCGCAGCGTGTCGCCGGTGGTGTTGGTGCTGTCTTTCAGGCGGCCGAACACGCCCTGGTAATTGCCGGCAATGCTGTTGGACAGGTCGCCGCGCGCCAGGCCGCCCATCACGCCATCCAGTTCGCGCATCATGGTGCCGAGCGTGGCTGAGAGTTCGTTGAGCTGCTGGCTCAGGCGCAGCAGGAAACCGTCCTTGTCGGTGGTGTCGAGCTTGCTGTCGAGGTCGCCGGCGACGACGCGGCTGCAGAGATCGGCGATTTCGGCGGCGGCCTTGGCCTCGCGCGCCTCGCGCTCGGCACGCTGGCGGTCGGCCTCGGCACGTTCGGCGGCAAGAGCGGCATCGGCGCGCTGCTTCTCGATGATGTTGTCCTTGAACACCTGCATGGCGGCGGCGACATCGCCGATCTCGTCGCGCCGGTCCTTGCCGTAGATATCGACATCGACGCGGCCCTGGGCGAGGTCGCGCAGATTCTGCACCGCACGGCCGATCGGGCCGGCGATGCCGGCCCGACCGACCAGGAAGCCGATCACCAGACTGGCCAGCACCGAGACCGCCAGGGTGATCAGCAGCGTGCTGTGGGTGGTCAGCGCCAGGGCATGGGCTTCGTCGCCGAGCCGGTCCGCCTTGTCGTCGGAATAGGCGATGAACCGGCGCAGCGGCTCCTCGAAGCGGTCGGCGAAGACCACGCTGGACACCGCTTCGGCCACCAGGGCGGCCTGGGCCTCGGCCGGCGACAGCTTGCCGATCACCTCGCGTGCCTTGGCCAGGGTGGTGGCCAGTTCGCGGCTGTAGGACTGGTAATGGGTGTCGATCTCGGCCAGCAGCCTGGCCTGTTCGGGGTCGGGATTCTTCTTCAGTTCGGCCAGGCGCTCGCGGAAGGTCTTTTCCTCTTCCTGCACCCGCTGAGCGGTGGCCTGCAGGTTTTCGGGCGTCGGCTGGGCCGCGATGCGGAATTCGCCGCGGCTCATGCGCAGCATGCTCTGGCCCGACCGCGCCGCCGTGGTGGCGAGATTGCCGGCATCGGTGGCCTGCTCTTCCAGGGCCGTCAGGGCGGCAAGGCCGCGCATGGCAATGACGCCGAGTATGGCGGTGGCCGCCGCCATCAGCAGAACCAGGGCCATCACCTTGTAGAGAATCCGCCAGTTGGCAAAAGACAGCATGTTTCCCCCACCCAAGAGATCCGGCTGCCCGCAGCCGGGTAACAGCGATCATCGCCGCCTCAGTATGCCATTCCCGATGCGTCACTGGAGGGACGTTTCCGCAAAATTTATGTTGTATTCCAATGCCTTCTAAGGTTGTGTCGATATGCGATACTGGGCGTGGGGATTGTTGCTGGCCCGACCCGAGGTGCCGCCCCGCGGTATTCGGGGCATAAAATCGTTCCAGCCCGCCGTATCCGGCCGCCGCCCGAATCCGGCCTTGACGGCGGGTCTTCAATCCTTATGATGCGCCCGCCCTCCCCGCTCCCCTCAAGCGGGGCGATTGGCATTCCTTGCATGGAACGGGTCGTCGTGGCTGCCGTCCGCCCATGCGCCGATCAGGATCACCTATGACCAAACGTCTTGAGTCCAAGTACAAGATTAACCGCCGCCTGAACGAGAACCTGTGGGGCCGCGCCAAGAGCCCGATCAACAAGCGCGCCTATCCGCCGGGTCAGCATGGCCAGAAGCGCAAGAAGCCGACCGATTACGGCGTGCAGCTCATGGCCAAGCAGCGGCTCAAGGGCTACTACGGCAACATCACCGAGAAGCAGTTCCGCCGCGCCTATTTCGAGGCGATCCGCCGTCGTGGCGATACCTCGGAGAACTTGATCGGCCTGCTCGAGCGCCGTCTCGACGCCGTGGTCTACCGTATGAAGCTGGTGCCGACCGTGTTCGCCGCGCGCCAGTTCATCAACCACGGCCACGTGCTGGTCAACGGTCGCCGCTGCACCATCGCCTCGATGCAGATCAAGGTCGGTGACGTGATCGAAGTCCGTGGCAAGGCCAAGGACATGGTGGTGGTGCAGGAAGCCCTGGCCTCTACCGAGCGCGACGTGCCTGATTACATCGACATGGACAAGGCCAAGCTGCGCGGCACCTTCACCCGCGTGCCGCTGCTCGCCGACGTGCCCTATCCGGTGAAGATGGAACCGAACCTCGTGGTCGAGTTCTACTCGCGCTAATCATTCCGGACTGTTCGCAGTCCAAACGAAAAGGCCGCCCATCGGGCGGCCTTTTTTGTTGCGGGCTGGCTTGTGTTACTCCGCCGCCTTCGCGGCTTGTTCGGCATCCTCTTCCTGGCGCCAGCGGATGGCGATGTCGGCCAGGGTCTGCAGCACGCCGTTCAATTCCTCGCCGCGCCTGGCCAGGCTGTAGGTGACCTGCGGCGGGATCGTCGCCGCGTAGCTGCGGGTGATCAGGCCATGCTGTTCCAGCATGCGCAGCCGCTCGGTCAGCACCTTGGCCGAAACGCCCGGCACCAGGCGCTTCAAGGCGCCGAAGCGGGTCGGGCCCTCGTTGCGCAAGACCCAGAGAATGTAGGTAGTCCACGGCCCCATCAGCAGCCGCAGCAACTGGTCCATCGGGCAGGCGAGGCGGTCGCTGGCATCCTTTTCGGGCGCGTATTGATGCGCGTCACCGATCTGCTTGGCTGTAATGCGCTGGGCCGGGTGCATGGCTTACTGCTTCCTTACCTAGTTACTAAAAGGTACCTACTTTACTATTCCCACGGGCTTGCTATGTCAATGCAGGTTACTTCGAGTAACTAACCGAGCAAAAGACTCCCAGGAGAGCCCGTCATGACGGCGATTGCCATTGTTTATCATAGTGGTTACGGCCACACCCAGCGCCAGGCCGAAGCCGTGGCGGAAGGCGTCAACGCCGTACCGGGCGCCAAGGCGCTGCTGGTGCCGGTGGCGGAAGCCGAGGCCAACGAGGCGGCGCTGAATGCCGCCGATGCCATCATCTTCGGCACCCCGACCTATATGGGCGCGGTCTCGGCGCCGTTCAAAACCTTCATGGACTGGTCGTCCAAGGCCTGGTTCGGCCAGGCCTGGAAGGACAAGCTGGCCGCCGGCTTCACCAATTCGGCGTCGCAGTCGGGCGACAAGTTCAACACCCTGGTGCAGCTCGCCACCTACGCGGCGCAGCATGGCATGCTGTGGGTCAGCCTCGGCCTGCTGCCGGGCAACAACAGTTCCAAGGGCAGCCCCGATGACCTCAACCGCCTCGGCGGCTCGCTCGGCGCCCTGGCGCAGTCGAATGCCGATGAAGGCCCGGACAAGGGGCCGTCGAAGTCCGACCTCGCCACCGCGCGCCATCTCGGCCAGCGCGTCGCCGAGCAGGCCAAGCTGCGCGCCCCCCTGAAGCAAGCTGCCTGAAGCAGGCAGCCTAACGCAAACAGCCCGCGCCGCCTTGGGTGGCGCGGGTTTCTTGGCTCCCTAGAGGGTCTCGGCGCCGCGCAGCGTATCGACCAGGAAAGCGGTCAGCGCCAGTGACATATCGAGATTGATGACCCGGCTGATCGAGGCCGTGGCGGCGGCCATGTCGCCGCCCTTGAACTCCAGTGCCGCCAGGCGCAGCAGGTCGCCGAGAAAGAAATTATAGCCGGCCATGTAGAGCGTCGGCGGCACCTTGGCGCGGTAATGCGCATGCCCGACGCCCAGGGCCTCGACCAGATAGTCGCGGTCGAACTGGCAATCGAACACCACCAGCCAATGACGGTGCAGCGACTGGCGCAGCCGGGTGCTGTCATGCGGCATCAGGATCGACTGCGCTTCGGGAAAGCGATGGATGAAATCGTAGAAACGCCCGGTGATGCCGACCAGGTGCTGGCTCAGGATCGGCTGCACCAGGCGCAGATTCTGTCGGGTCGTGGCGGTAATGCCGAAACGCACCAGGCGTTTGCCCAGATCGATCCGGTCCGCCAGCAGCTTTACCTCGCTGCCCCATACGGTAGCATCAGCCATGACGCAGTCTCACCCTCTGCGTTGTACTTGGCTTGAATTATTACACTATTATCGGAAATGGGAAAGTAAATTGCCTGTTAGGCAACTGTAGGTAATTAGTTTGTGAAAACTGCCGGCGTCACCATGAGATCGGGCTGGTCCTGGCTGGCCCAGTCGCGGCGGGTGAATACCTGGGCATTGGCGCGCGCTGCCGCCAGGGCGGCGATATCCAGCGTGGCGAAAGTCCAACCCGGCCGGTCGGTCTCGCCCAAAGCCAGCACGCCGTCATCAGGAAAACCGCGATCCGGCGTGGCATAGATGCCGGCCTGGCCGCGATTGATGTCCACCGCTGGCGACCAGCGCGCCTCGCCCACGGTCTGCGCCACGGCGAGATAGATCTGGCTTTCCAGCGCCCGGGCGCGGGCGCCGACATGCACGCGGTGCAGCCCGGCCAGGGTGTCGGTGCAGGACGGCGCCAGCACCAGGTCGGCGCCAGCTTCCGCGAGCGCGCGGGTGATCAGCGGGAATTCCACGTCGTAGCAGACAGCAATGCCGAAGCGGCAGCCGAGCCCGGTATCGAAGACCTGCAGCCCCGTGCCGCTCTGGATGATCCATTCCTCGCGCTCGAAGCGTGTCATCTGGCGCTTGTCCTGCCAGGCTAGGCGGCCATCGGGCGCAAACACATGGGCGCGGTTGACGAAGCCGTTTTCTGCCAGGCGCACCGGAAAGCTCGACGCGACGATGGTGACGCGGTGCCGACGCGCCAGTTCGGCATGCTTCGCCAGATAGGCGGGCAGCAGGTCCTGCATCGCCGCGATCTGGCCCAGCAGGTCGGCCTGCAATTCAGGCGACAGCAGCGAGGCCAGCTCCATCGCGCCATATTCCGGGAACAGCAACAGCTTGGCACCGGCTTGCGCCGCCTCCGCCACCCAGGCCTCGAGCTTGGCTTCCCAGGCGGCGAGATCGGCGAACTGGCCGATGGGATATTGCGAGCAGGCGATGCGCAGGCTGGTCATGCCGGCAATTCCCGCATCCAGTAGACCATCGGCTTCGCGGTCTGTGCGGTATCGCCGATATCGGTCCAGGAAAAACTCGATACCAGGTCGGGGCGCTTGGCATAGCCGCGCTTGGTCCAGAAGGCATCGAGCGGTACGTAGTCGGCGGGCTTCATCGGATGATCGGCCGGGCGCTGCACGCCGCAGAAACAGCAGATGCGCTTGGCAAAGCGGCGCGCGGCGGCCTCGCGTTCGTTGAAGAAACCGACGCCGATGCCGTGGCCGCGATACTGCTTCAGCAGCACGGATTCGCCGAAATAGAAAATCGGTGCCAGATCCATGCCGGCGGCCAGGAAGGGCGCCTGCACGTAATCCACTTCCTCTTCCAGCGCCAGGGCTGTGGCGGCGCCCACCGCCTGCTCGCCATCCAGCGCCACCACGATGGTGCCGGTCTTTGCGCGGGCATAGCGTTCGAGATACTGGCGCTCGTAGCTGATGTCGCCTTCATAGAGATAGGGCCAGTCGCGGAACACGGTGATGCGCAGCCGCGCCAGGTCATCCAGCCGGGTCAGCAGTTGTTCGCCATGCAGGCGCTCGACGCGGATCGCGGCCATGGCCCGATGCCTTTCCTTAAGCGGCGCCGACCTGGCGCAGCCAGTCCTGAAGATTGTAGTAGTTGGTGATTCGCGCGACCTTGCCACCCTTCACTTCGAAGAAGGCGCCGGCCGGCAGGCGGTATTTCTGGCCCGTCGCTTCCGGCAGGCCTTCATCGGTGGCCTTGTAGGTGCCGAGCACGATGAATTCGGCCGCCGCCCGGCTGCCGTCGTCATTCACGCTGATGCTGATCTCGACGATCTGCTCGGCATAGCTGCGGTCCATGCGCTTGAGGAAGGCGCGGAAAGCCTCGCGGCCCACTTCGCGGCCGCCCTGGTTGATGTCATGCACCACGTCGTCCGTCAGCAGGCCGAGGAAGCGGTCGAAATCCAGCGCGTTGAAGGCGGCGTAATACTCGGCGATCAGGGCCTTGGTGGCGGCAGCGGTCATGGCGGCAAGCACTCCTGTTGTATTTTTGCGGCGGCGTTCAGCCGCCCTTGAATTCTATCGTGTTGCCGTCGGGATCGGGGAAATACAGCGACGGGCCTTCTCCGTCATTGCCGAAGCGATTGCGTGCCGGATCGGTACTGATGCCATGGCTTGCGAGATGGCGGGTCAGCGCCGCTTCATCGAACGGCTCGATGCGCAGGCAGAGATGTTCGAGGTTGCGGCCGGGCTGATGCACCGGCTGGTCGCCGGCTTTCTTCAGTGGTCCATTGGCATCGACAATGTCGATAAGCTGGCCGCCGGCACGTAAGTGCGTCAGGCCAAGCTTCGGCTGCTCGTGTTCCAGGCTACAGCCAACCACCCCGATATAGAAGGCGATCAGGCGGGCCGGATCGGCACTACGCAGCACGATATGGTCGATGCCGCGCAGCGCAAAAGGCGGCATAGCCGCCTCAGGCATTCTGGTAGGCGATGCCCTTCTGCTCCAGCAGCTGCTGCAGCTCGCCGGACTGGTACATCTCGCGCACGATGTCGCAACCGCCGACGAATTCACCCTTCACGTAAAGCTGCGGGATCGTCGGCCAGTCGGAGAATTCCTTGATGCCCTGGCGGATCGAGGGATCGGACAGCACGTCCACGCCCTTGAACTTCACGCCCAGGTGGGAGAGCACCTGCACCACCACGGCGGAAAAGCCGCATTGCGGGAAGACCGGCGTGCCCTTCATGAAAAGCACGATGTCGTTGTCGGTGATGTCCTGCTTGATGCGTTCAGCAACGGTCGCGTCGGTCATCGGGGCAATCCTCTCGCTTAAGGAGTCTGGGTGGTGAGCGCCAGCGCATGAAGCTGGCCGCCCATGCGGCCCTTCAGGGCGGCGTAGACAAGCTGGTGCTGCTTCACGCGGCTCAGGCCGGCGAAGGCGGCGGAGGTGACGGTGGCGGCGTAATGGTCGCCATCACCGCGCAGATCGTCGATCCGCACCACCGCATCGGGCAGGGCTTCCTTGATCATGCGCTCGATTTCACTGGCATCCATTGCCATTGGAAAATCCTCTACTCTGCAGCCTGGGCGTCCATGTAGGCCGGCAACCAGCCTTCATGGCGTTTGCGCAGGTCGGCCAAGGATATGGCGCCATGGCCGGCAATAGTCAATTCCGCCCCCCCGGTGAGGCCGATCCGCCGCGCCGGCACGCCGGCCGCTTTGGCAGCAAGCAGCAGGGTTTCCGCCCCCGCAACCGGGCAGGTGACGATATAGCGGGCCTGATCCTCGCCGAAAGCCGCGCCAAAGGCGTCGCCCCCTGTAGCATTATTGGCCGGCAATTCAATGCTGGCGCCGATGCCGGAAGCCAGGCCCATTTCTGCCAGGGCCGGCAGCAGGCCGCCATCGGAGAGGTCATGCACCGCCGAGAGCGTGCCGGCGCCGATCTGGGTGCGGACGAAGTCGCCGTTGCGTCGCTCGGCGGTCAGGTCGACCGGCGGCGGCGGGCCGTCTTCGCGGCCCAGTATTTCGCGCAGGTAGATCGACTGGCCCAAATGGCCTTTCGTCTCACCCAGCAGGATCACCGCTTCGCCGGGCAGCTTGAAGGCCAGGGTGGCCATGGTCGCCACGTCGTCCAGCACGCCGACGCCGCCGATGGCCGGGGTCGGCAGGATGCCCTTGCCGTTGGTCTCGTTGTAGAGCGACACGTTGCCCGACACGACCGGGTAATCCAGCGCCAGGCAGGCCTCGCGGATGCCCTGCACGGCGCCCACGAACTGCCCCATGATGTCGGGCCGTTCCGGGTTGCCGAAATTCATGTTGTCGGTGATCGCCAGCGGCCGGGCGCCGACGGCGGTGATGTTGCGCCAGGTCTCGGCGACGGCCTGCTTGCCGCCCTCGACCGGATCAGCGAAGCAATAGCGCGGCGTGCAATCCACGCTCATCGCCAGCGCCTTCTTCGGATGGTCCTGCACCCGCACGACCGCCGCGTCGCCGCCCGGAATCTGCGCCGTATCGCCGCGCACCAGGTGGTCATACTGCTCCCAGATCCAGCGCCGGCTGGCCATATCGGGCGAGCCGATGATCTTGGCCAAAGCCGCCGTCATGGTCAGGGGGTGGTTCACCGGGCCGAGGGCATCGCGCTTCGGTGTCGGCACCCACGGCCTGTCGTATTCAGGCGAAGCCTGAGCAAGAGGATCAATCGGCAGATCGCCGACTACTTCGCCGTTGAAGCGCAGCACCATGCGACCGGTATCGGTCAAATGCCCGATCACCGCGAAATCCAGTTCCCACTTCTTGAAGATCGCCTCGGCCTGCGGCTCGCTGCCCGGCTTGAGGATGATCAGCATGCGCTCCTGGGATTCAGAGAGCATGAATTCGAACGGCGTCATGCCGGTTTCGCGCGCCGGCACCTTGTCGAGATCGACATTGATGCCCATGCCGCCCTTGGAGGCCATCTCGAACGACGACGAGGTGAGGCCCGCCGCGCCCATATCCTGGATCGCGACGATGGCATCGGTCGCCATCAATTCGAGGCAGGCTTCGATCAGCAGCTTCTCGGTGAAGGGATCGCCGACTTGTACTGTAGGCCGCTTTTCTTCCGAATCATCGGTGAATTCGGCAGACGCCATGGTGGCGCCATGGATGCCGTCGCGGCCGGTCTTGGACCCGACATAGACCACCGGATTGCCCAAGCCCGCCGCCGCCGAATAGAAGATCTTGTCCTGCTTGGCGAGGCCCACGGTCATGGCATTGACCAGGATGTTGCCGTTGTAGCTGGGATGGAAATTCACTTCGCCGGCCACGGTCGGCACGCCGACGCAATTGCCGTAGCCGCCGATGCCATGCACCACGCCGGCCACCAGGTGGCGGGTCTTGGGATGCTCCGGCGCGCCAAAGCGCAGCGCGTTCAGGTTGGCGACGGGCCGTGCGCCCATGGTGAACACATCGCGCAGGATGCCACCGACGCCGGTCGCCGCACCCTGGTAGGGCTCGATGAAGGAGGGATGGTTATGGCTTTCCATCTTGAAGATGGCGGCATCGCCATCGCCGATATCGATCACGCCGGCATTCTCGCCCGGGCCGCAGATCACCCAGGGCGCCTTGGTCGGCAGGGTCTTGAGCCACTTCTTCGAGGATTTGTAGGAGCAATGCTCCGACCACATCACCGAGAAGATGCCGAGTTCGACCTGGTTCGGCTCGCGGCCCATGATCTCGAGCACGCGGTCATATTCATCGGGCTTCAGGCCCATCAGGTCCTTGGGGTAGGTCTTGCTCACGACAACTTCTCCGCCAATCCCTTGAACAGGCCGAAGCCATCCATGCCGCCGCAGGTCGGGTCGGTGGCGTTTTCCGGATGCGGCATCAGGCCCAGCACGTTGCGTTCCTTGTTGTAGATGCCGGCGATGTTCTTCACCGAGCCGTTGAGGTTGGTTTCCGGCGCCACATTGCCCAGGGCATCGGCATAGCGGAAAGCAACGCGGTCTTCGTCTTCCAGCCGCTTCACCGTGTCGGCATCGGCATTGTAGTTGCCGTCATGGTGCGCCACCGGCACGCGGATAGTCTGGCCCTGGCGGTAGGCATTGGTGAACACGCTGTTGGTGGTCTCGATGCGCAGGTAGACGTCCTTGCATATGAACTTCAGGCCGGCATTGCTCATCAGCACGCCCGGCAGCAGCCCGGCCTCGCAGGCGATCTGGAAACCGTTGCACACCGCCAGGATGCGGGTGCCCTGTTCGGCGCGCTTCTTCACCTCGCGCATGGCCGGCGAATGCGCCGCCATGGCGCCGCAGCGCAGGTAATCGCCGTAGGAGAAGCCGCCCGGCAGCACGATCAGGTCCAGCTTCGGGAAATCGGCATCGCCATGCCAGATTTCCAGCGGCGGCTTGCCGTTGGCGGCCTTGGTCAGCGCCATTTTCATGTCGCGGTCGCGGTTGGACCCGGGGAAGACGACGATGCCGGCTTTCATGCCCTGCACTCCTCGAAATAAAAGCACCCGCTCGCGCGGAGGCGGCCTCAGCCGATCAGTTCGACCGAGTAATTCTCGATCACGGTGTTGGCGAGCAGCTTCTGCGCCATGTCCTTCACCGCGGCCTCGATTTCGGCCTTGGGCTTGCTCTTCAGCGGCTCGCCGATATCCAGCTCGATCAGCTTGCCCTGGCGCACCTCGGTGACGCCCTGGAAGCCGAGGCTGTGCAATGCCTGGCCGATGGCGCGGCCCTGGGGATCGAGCACGCCGTTCTTCAGGCTTACATGGACGCGGGCTTTCATTCGTTTCCCATCCTTCAGAAAAAGTTGCGGCGGCCCGTAGCTTTGGCCGCCGCTGGTCTGCACGGCGTTGGCACGCCGGTTACTGCATGGTCTCAGGCCCCTTGATGTCGCGGGGTCCGCCTTCCAGCAGGATGCCGAGGCGGCGCGCCACTTCCTGGTAGGCCTCGGCGACATTGCCGAGATCGCGGCGGAAGCGGTCCTTGTCCATCTTCTCGTTGGTCTTGACGTCCCACAGCCGCGCGGAATCCGGGCTGATCTCGTCGGCCAGGATGATGCGCATGTCCTCGCCCTGCCACCAGCGGCCGAATTCCAGCTTGAAATCCACCAGGCGGATGCCGATGCCGAGGAACAGGCCGGTGAGGAAATCGTTCACCCGCAGCGCCAGATGCATCATCTCGTCGATTTCCTGCGGGCTGGCCCAGCCGAAGCAGGTGATATGCTCTTCCGACACCATCGGATCGCCGAGTTCGTCATTCTTGTAATAGAACTCGACGATGGAACGCGGCAGCGTGGTGCCCTCGGCAACGCCGAGCCGGGTCGCCAGCGAACCGGCGGCGACATTGCGCACCACCACTTCCAGCGGCACGATCTCGACTTCCTTGATGAGCTGCTCGCGCATGTTCAGCCGGCGCAGGAAATGCGTCGGGATGCCCACTTCGCCCAGCCGCGTCATCAGGTATTCCGAGATGCGGTTGTTGAGCACGCCCTTGCCGGTGATCGTGCCCTTCTTCTTATTGTTGAAGGCGGTGGCGTCGTCTTTGAAATACTGCACCAGAGTGCCCGGCTCGGGACCCTCGAACAGGACCTTGGCCTTGCCCTCGTAAACCTGTCTGCGGCGGGTCATGGACCACCCGTTCGGTTGTTGGATAAAAGGGGAGCGTTAGGCCGGATAGATACCGCCAAAGCCCCGCCGCCGCAATGCACCGGGGACAAGAGTTTGCTGCCAATTTCCGGCGCCCCTGCGGCAGCATGACTTGTCCCCGGGCCTTGCAGCCCCGGCACCCCAGCCCCTATATAAACCCGACGCCCGCCCGAAGAGACGGAGAGCCCGGATTATGACCAGTTTTGACGACCGCAAGGACGCTTTCGAGAAGAAGCACGCCCACGACCAGGAAACCGCGTTCAAGATCACCGCGCGGCGCAACAAGCTGCTCGGCCTGTGGGTCGCCGAGCATCTCGGGCTGGCCGGCGACGCGGCGGAAAAGTATGCCAAGGACGTGGTGGCGGCCGATTTCGAGGAAGCCGGCGACGAGGACGTGATCCGCAAGGTGCTGGCCGACCTCAAGGGCAAGGCCGACGTGTCGGAACACCGCGTGCGCAACAAGCTGGTCGAGCTGGCCGACGAAGCCCGCAAGCAGATCACCGGCTAAGTCCTTAAAAACTTAAAGTTTCGCGCGAGATTTGAGCGGGTGGCTTCAGGCTACCCGCACCACCGCCATCATGCCCGCGGCCTGGTGCTCCAGGATGTGACAATGGAGCATCCAGTCGCCGGGATTGTCGGCGACGAAGGCCAGTTCCGCGATTTCGCCCGGCTGTATCAGCACCGTGTCGTGAAAGGGCCGCGCCGGCTCTGGCCGGCCATTGCGGCTCAGCAGCCGGAAAGCATGGCCATGCAGATGCAGCGGATGCGGCCAGACCGTATCGTTGCGCACGGCCAGGATGTAGCTGCGGCCAAGTTTGAGATCAAAAAGCGGCGCGCCATGGCCGCCATGGCTGGCCTGTTGCAGGCCATTCCGTTCAAGACCGTTCCGTTCCGGGCTGGGCATCGCCTGGCCGTTGAAGGTCCAGGCGACGCCATGCTGGCGGAAGGCATCGCGCAGGCTCATCCTGTGGCCATGCACGCTGGCCTCCGCAATCTGGCCCATGGCGCCGCCGGCCATGCTCAGCTCTAGCCGCTCGGCGCGGGCCAGGTCGGGCTCCGCCACCGGATTGGGCGGCAACGGCCGCACCGCACCGCCGAAACCCGCCCGCGACGATACCGCAGCCGCCGCATAATCCAGGTGGAGCAGGCGGTAGCCGCGGCCATCCTGGTCGATATCGTTGACGGCAAAGCGTTCGCCAGGCTTGCCGGTGGCATCCAGGATCAGGTCGGCGCGCATGCCGGGGCCGAGCAGGGTGGCTTCGTCATCGGCCAGCCGGCGGGGCGGCACGGGATGGCCGTCCAGCGCCACCAACCACGGGTTATGTCCCTGGAACCGCAGTGAAAAGATGCGGGCATTGGCGGTGTTCACCAGCCGCAGGCGCAGCCGCTCGCCAGCCGCCAGCGCCACGCTGCGGGCCAGTTCGCCGTTCAGCAGGGCGGTGTTGCCCAGGCGGCCGCCATGGCTGGCATCCATCGGGTTGCTGAAACCGCCAACGATACGGGCCTGGGCATCCAGCCGCAGGTCGCTCAACACCCAGACCATTTCGCGGTCGGCCCCGGCATAGTCTGTGGCCTCGGCGACCACCAGGGCACCATACAGGCCGCGCCCGACCTGTTCCGACGAAGCCCAGTGCGGGTGATACCAGTAAGTGCCGGCATCGGGCAGGGTGAAGCGGTAGGTGAAGCTGGCGCCCGGCACGATCGGTTCCTGGCTCAGGTCGGGCACGCCATCCATGGCGAGCGGCAGGCGGATGCCATGCCAATGCACCGTGGTCGGCTGTGGCAGCCGGTTTTCCACTTCCACTTCCAGGATCTCGCCCTGGCGGGCCTGCAGCGGCGGGCCGGGCAGCATCCCGTTATAGGCCCAAAGCGGCGTTTCCGGCCGGTCTTCGCCCAGCAGGCGCCGGCTGGCTTCCTGCGCGATCAGACGATAGCGCCGCACGCTGCCTTCCTGGGCCTGGGCCAGCAGCGGTGCGGCGGCCAGCGTCAGCAGGCCGACTGAACCATGGCGCAGGATGTCGCGGCGGGTTTGCATAAGGCCATTATAGCATCGCCGCGCGCCGGACGCGGCTGCGGCATGCCGACGCTCCAGCATGGGAAGGTTGCCCAGCATCAGAAGGGTGCCCAGCATCAGAAAGGTGCTTGTCCAGCGCCGCGGCTGGCTTGTTCAATGGCCTTGGCGACTCCATGACCAGCACCTATTCTGCCGCCATGGTTATGGGGATGGCATGACCGACGAGACAGATGCTCCCGACCCGCCGCCGGGCGTCGGGCCGCATGAATTGCGCGAACTGGAACTGATGCTGGCCGGCAGCAAGCCGGCGGCGAGGTTTTCCGATGCCATGGTGGCGCGGTGGATCATCCCGGAGGATGATTTTGAGCCGCATGTCCAGGCCGGCCGCATCATCAAACGCGTGGTGTTCGAGGCCAACCCGGGCAGCTTTGATGCCATCAGCGTCTATTACGCCCTGCCCGGCGAGGAATGGCGGATCGACGCGCTGCAAGCCATCGACGAGGCGATCCACTCGAAGCTGCGCCCGGCCACCGAGCAGGACGATATCGATACCGGCCGCCTGCTCGGCTACACGGAAGAGGAAATCGCCACCTTCCTGGCCTGGGTGGCGCCTCACAGGCCGCCACAGAGTTGAGTGGCCTTACATCCTTGTGTGAAGCAGCCGACATCCCTGGGGCCGGGCCATGGGCAGGGCCGGTGGCATCGCCTAGACTTGGCGCATGACCAGGGCGGCAGGCAAAGTCGAGGGGGCCTATGGGCGGCTGAAGCTGCTCAGCGGCTTGGTGCTGTTCACCTTCCTCGGCACCCATCTGCTCAACCACGCGCTCGGTCTGATCGCGCTTGATGCGGCGGAAGCCGGCGCGGTGTGGTTCAAGGCTTTGTGGCGCAACCCGCTCGGCACCCTGGTGCTTTACACGGCTTTCCTGCTGCATCCGCTGCTGGCGTTGTTCAACTGGCTGCGGCGCGGCCATTACCGGGGCCTGCCCTGGCAGGCCTGGACGCAATTGCTGCTCGGTCTCTGCCTGCCGCCGCTGGTCATCCTGCATATCGTCGGCACCCGTGGCCTGGCCTCCAGCCACGGTTTCAACGACAGCTATGCCGCGCTGATGACCACGCTATTCGTGCAGGATCCTCTGCTCGGCCTGCGCCAGAACCTGATGCTGCTGATCGCCTGGGGCCATGGCTGCATCGGCGTGTATTACTGGCTGCGGCTGAAGCCGGCCTTCGAGCGGCTGTGGCCGCTGCTGTTCGCCGCCGCTTTGCTGCTGCCGGCCTGCGCCATGCTCGGCTATCTCTCCATGGGCCGCGCCGTGCGCTTCATGCTGCGCGACCCGGACTGGTATGCGGCCTTCATCGACAGCCTGAATTATCCCGGCGAGGCGGCGGTGGCCGCTGCCTATCGCGTCGCCGAATGGGGCCAGATGGGTTCCGCCGGGCTGCTGCTCGCCGCCCTGCTTGGCCGTGCGCTGTGGGGGCTGATCCGCCGCCGCCATGGCCAGGTGACCCTGACCTATCCCGGTGGCCGCCATTGGCGCGGCAATGCCGGCAGCCTCAGCCTGCTGGAAGCCAGCCGCGCCATCGGCTTTCCCCATGCCGCCGTCTGCGGCGGCCAGGGCCGCTGCTCCACCTGTCGGGTAAAACTGTCTGGCCCCGGCATGGCAATGCTGCCGCCGCCATCCGACAGCGAGGCGGCGGTGCTGGAACGCATCGCGGCACCGCCGGGCGTGCGGCTGGCCTGCCAGGTGACGCCGGTCGGCGACCTTACCGTGGTGCCGCTGCTGCCGGCCGGGGCCGGGCCGCGCGCCGCCTATGGCGGCGGCATGACCGCGCTGGCGCAGGGCTCGGAACGGCGCATCGCCATCCTGTTCTGCGACCTGCGCGGCTTTACGCAATTCTCCGAGGCGCGGCTGCCGTTCGACGTGGTGTTCGTGCTGAATCAGTATTTCAAGGCCATGGGCGAGGCGGTGGAGGCGTCCGGCGGCCGGCTCGACAAGTTCATCGGCGACGGCGTGATGGCTTTGTTCGGCCTCGAGAACACGCCGGCCGATGCCTGCCGCCAGGCGCTCGTCGCTGCGGACGCCATGGGCCGTGCCCTGGCGCAGTTGAACGAGACGCTGCGCGCCTCGCTGGGGCAGGTGAACCGGGAAGCGCCGGAGCTTTTGCGTATCGGCATCGGCATCCATTGCGGCCGTGTCATCGTCGGCGAGATGGGCCATGGCCGCGCCACCGGCCTGACCGCCGTGGGCGATGCGGTGAACACCGCCAGCCGGCTGGAGAGCGCCACCAAGGATTTCGCCGCCGAACTGGTGGTGTCGGCGGAAGTGACGCAGCGCGCCGGTCTCAGCCCGGCTGACCTTGAGGCCCAGGGCTGGCGCGAGGAAACCGTGACCTTGCGGGGCAAGAGCGAGGCGTTGCAGGTATTCGTGCGCGAGCGGCTGGCGCGGCAGTAAGCGGCGGGACTAGGCTCGGCTTATTGTCCAAGCCGGGAGAAGCCGATGTCCCACACCTTGAGCCACAGCAGTGACCATGACCTGCTGCATGAACTGCGCCGCCGCCGCCGGGCGCGGCGCCAGCATCTGCCGCTGGCGCCGGAGGAAACCAACGGCCTGCCCTCCGCCGCGCCGCGCAGCCTGGGCGAAAAGCTCGCCGATCTGGTGGCCGACCGTGTCGGTTCCTGGGGGTTCGTGGTCAGCCAGAGCCTGGTGCTGGCGCTCTGGATCATCGGCAATGCCTGGTTCGGCCGAGGCGCGTGGGATCCTTATCCCTTTATCCTGCTGAACCTGCTGCTGTCGTTCCAGGCCGCCTACACGGCGCCGATCATCATGATGAGCCAGAACCGCATGGCCGGGATCGACCGCCGCCGCGCCGAGCAGGATTACCAGGTGAATGTGAAGGCGGAACTGGAGATCGAACTGTTGCACCAGAAGATCGACCTGCTGCGCGAGCAGGAGATCCTGGCGCTGACCAAGGCGGTGACGGCGCTGACGGCTCAGCTTGAGACGCGGTCGAGCGGCCCAGCCTGAGCGGAAATGCCGAAAAACCAGGACAAAACCCGCCTGGACAGAAACGACAGGGCAAAGAAAAAATGCAAGTTGCGATTAATAATGCGAGTTATTATTACTTGCATTGATCCGGGTTCGGCCTATACTCCCCCTCGCGACGCCGCTTTTTCTACCGGCGGTCGCCTGGGGTTAGAGTCACGATGAACGCTGCCACCGAGCCGAAAGGGCCGGGAAATCAGATAGATGCTGCCATTTCGGGGCAAAAGGACATGCCGCCGCGCCTGGATGCGCGCCGGCTGTTCGGGGCTGCCCGGGAAGTCATCATCGAACATGAAGGCGCGGATTACCGTTTGCGGCTGACCGCGAACGGCAAGCTTATCCTGACCAAATAACCCGCAGCGCCTGTAGGTACGTCAGCCAGCCACCCCGGCGCCGCATTGTCAGCGGCAACCCACGGTAGCCAGCCAGCCAAAGTCCGTTCCATTCGTCCGCCGGCTGGCGGGTCATACCGGGGGTTTGTCCGTATGCTGTCTTTCCGTCTTTCTCATGCCTCGCGCCGCCTCATGCTGCTGGCGCTGCTCGGCTCGACCGCGCTGGCGCCGCCGGCTGTGTATGCCCAGCAGGCGCAGCAGCAGCCGGCCCAACAACAGCCCACCAGCGTGCCGACCGTGCTCGACACCGTGACCAGCGTCGGCGACCGCGTCGAGCGTCCGGTCGGCGAAAGCACCAGCACCATCACGGTGATCGACGAGGACAAGATCGACAAACAGAACCTGCACCGCATGCAGGACCTGTTCCGCGACGAACCCGGCGTCAATGTGCTGAACGATCCGCGCCGCGCCGGCGCCGGCTCGTTCAATATCCGCGGCATCCAGGATAACCGCATCCTGATGCAGGTGGACGGCACCCGCCTGCCGGACATGCCGGGCGGCATCCTGCTGCGCGGCGGCGGCTTCACGCCCTACACGCGCGACATGGTGGATTTCGACAGCCTGAAGCGCGTCGAGGTGCTGCGCGGCCCGGCCTCGGCCAGCTATGGCTCGGATGCGCTCGGCGGCGTGGTCAGCTACGTGACCAAGGACCCGACGGATTTCCTCAGCAATGGCCGCGACCTCTTCTACTCGCTCAAGCTCGGCTACGACAGCATCGATTCGAGTTTCTCGCAAACCGGCACGGCAGCGACGCGCGTCGGCAACATGTCGATGCTCGGCATCTTCACCCATCGCGATGGCAGCGAGCTGGATTCCAAGGGCCGTATCAACGAACAGGATTACCAGGGCAACAACCTGCTCGGCAAAATGGCCTGGGAAGGCGCCTCCAGCCGCTGGGTGCTGACCGGCGAATTCTTCCAGCGCGATGTCAACATCCCGAATATCGCCAACGAACTCACCGCCACGATCCGCTCCTCCTCGGCGCAGGACAGCACGGAACGCTGGCGCCTGTCGCTCGGCCAGACGCATTTCGATCCGGTCGGCTTCGTCGATAAATTCGACTGGAAGCTCTATTACACCCAGTTCGAGCGCGTCGATTATCGCGTGCAGACCCGCACCGGCCCGCCGGTGCAGTTCCACAATTACCGCCAGACCAACGACCAGTGGATCGGCGGCGTGGAAACCCAGCTCACCAGCAATACCGACTGGTTCGGCGTGCAGAACACGCTGCTCTATGGCCTGTCGTTCAATGTCACCGGCACCGAGCGCCTGCGTGAATATGCCCGCATCAACGCCGCCACCGGCGCGCTGATCAGCAACACCACGGCCGATGGCGCGCTCACACCCAGCCGCTACTTCCCGAATACGCTGACCATGCAGGGCGGCCTTTTCGGCCAGGATGAGATCAAGCTCGGCAGCCTGACCATCACGCCCGGCCTGCGCGCCGATTATTACGACATGAACCCGATGCCCGATGCGATCTACCGCATCAATCCATCGGTGCAGCAGCCGCGCGCCATCACCGAAATTGCGCTGTCGCCGAAGCTCGGCCTGAATTACGAGTTCAACAAGGTCTATTCGGTATTCGCGCAATATGCCCATGGCTTCCGCGCGCCACCCTACGACGATGCCAATACCGGCTTCCGCAACACGGTCGGCCCGATCTCGTATGAGTTCATTCCGAATCCGAACCTGGAGCCGGAAACCAGCCGGGGCGTGGAAATCGGCACGCGCGGCAAATTCGCCAACGGCTCGAGCTATCAGGTTTCGAGCTTCTATAACCGCTACAAGAATTTCATCGACATGGTGACGCTGGTGGAGCCGGTCGTCGGCACCACCGGGCAATACCAGGCGCAGAACCTGAGCGAGGTGGAAATTTACGGCGCCGAACTGCGTGGCGACTGGCGCTTCCTGCCGGAATGGGCGCTGAACGGCGGCATCGCCTATGCAGTGGGCGAGAATCTGCAATCCAACGTGCCGATCAATTCGGTGGCGCCGCTCACCTTCACCGCCGGCCTTGGCTACGACACCATCGATGGCCTGTGGGGCGCGCGCCTCGATGCCAAGCATGTGTTCAAGCATGACCGCGTCACCGCCGCCAACCAGTACAAGACCAAGGCCTACACCACGCTCGATCTGTCGGCCTACTACAACCCGCTCGACTGGGTGACGATCCGTGCTGGCATCTACAATCTGCTCGACAAGTCCTATGTCAACTTCGCCGATGTGCAGGGCCTGACGCCGTCTGCCACCGTGCCGGGCGACTATTACCAGGCCGGCCGCTCAGCGGCGATCAACGTCACCATGCGGTGGTAACGCGATGCGAAAGCGAAACCTGATGCGCATGCGAATGCAGATGTGACCCGAGGCGCCGCGCGGAGATGCTTTTCCCACCAAACCCGCGGCTACCCTCCCCACCCGGCAGTGCGATGGCACTGCCGGGTGTCGCCATTCTGTCGGCAGCGCAGCCGCAGCTCTCTCACCACGCGCCGCTGTCGCAGCGTGGTATGCCGCTGCTCTGCTCGCTGGCCATGCATGGCCTGCTATTCGCCGCCGCCCTGTGGCTCAGCCTGCCGAAACCGAGCCATGCGCCGCGCCCCGAACCCTTCATGACGGTGCAGTTCGTCGCCGCGCCACCCGCTCCCGTGGCGGTATCGGCTCCAGCGCAGGCGGTGGCACCGCCGCCGCCAGTGCTTGAGCCGGAAACGTCGGTGCGTGAGGTGACGCCCGAGCCTGCTGTCGAGGCACCGCCGCCGCTGGTGACACAAAGTGCCGCCGACAGCGTGCCGCCGCCGCCCCCACGGATGGCGCCCCAGCCTGTGGTGAAACCCAAGCCGCAGTCGCGCGTTGCCGCCAGGCCGCCGGAAGCCAAGCCAGTCGAAACGAAACCGGTCGAAACCAAGCCGGTCGAAACCAAGCCGGTCGAGGCGCCGCCAAGCGAAGTGGCCGCCGTGCCGCAGCCTGTGCCACAGCGCATGGAAGCCCCGCCAGCCATGGCTGCACCGGCTGCAACGCAAGCGCCCGTTGCCGCCCCTGCTGCGATTGCCGCTGCGGCGCCGGCCGAAATCCAGAGCAACGAACCGCCTGTGCTGCGCCATCCCGGTTTCCGCAACCGGCCGCAGCCGCCGGTCTATCCGGTGCGCGCGCGCCAGATGGAACAGGAAGGCGTGTCCGTGGTGCGCGCCCTGATCGACCCGGAAGGCCAGTCGCGCGAAGTGCGGCTATGGCGTTCGTCCGGCTACGAGATGCTTGACCAGGCGGCGCTCAATGCGGTGCGCGGCTGGGCCTTCAATGCTGCCCGCGTCGGCGACCGGCCGGTGCTGGCCTGGGTCGAGATACCGGTTCAATTCAAACTGCGCTGATGCGTTTACCCACAGAGGAGCCCGCCATGTCCGCCAGCCAAACTCTCAGCCAAGAATGGTCCGCCTTGCGCGAGGCCGAACCGGCGCTCCGCATCCGCGATGCCGCCCGCCGCCTCGGTGTTTCCGAAGCCGCCCTGCTTGCCACCCGCGTCGGCACGCCGGTCGCTGCAGGCGGCGTCGAGCGCCTCAAGGGCCCATGGTCCGATATCATCGCTGCCGTGCCGGGCCTGGGCGACGTGATGGCGCTGACCCGCAACGACAGCGTGGTGCATGAGCGCCATGGCACTTATGGCGAGCTTGGCCTGCAGGGCCATGTCGGCCTGATCGTCGGCGAGGATATCGATCTGCGTATCTTCTTCGGCCCCTGGGCGCATGGCTTCGCCGTCGCCGAGGAAACCAAGGCCGGCCTGCGCCAGTCGCTGCAATTCTTCGATGCCCAGGGCAACGCGGTGCACAAGATCTACGCCACCAATCACACCGACGCGGCGGCTTTCGCCGCATTGGTGGCGCGCTTCCGCAACGACGACCAGTCGAGCGATTTCGCCGCCCTGCCAGGCAAGGAGCCGGAAGCGCCGCGCCCCGATGCCGAGATCGACATTGCCTCCTTGCGCGAAGGCTGGACCAACCTGCGCGACACCCATGACTTCTTCGGCCTGCTGCGCCAGCACAAGGTGGCGCGCGAGCAGGCTTTCCGCCTCGCCGGCCCGCGTTTCGCGCAGCGCCTTGGCAATGATGCCGCTCGCCGCATGCTGGAAGCCGCTGCCGCGCAGGAACTGCCGATCATGGTCTTCGTCGGCAATCACGGCATGATTCAGATCCATACCGGTCCGGTGAAGAAGCTGGTGCCAACGGGTCCGTGGTTCAACGTGCTGGATCCGCTGTTCAACCTGCATCTGCGCGAGGATGCCATCGCCTCCTCCTGGCTGGTGCGCAAGCCCAGCGTGGACGGCACCGTCACTTCGGTGGAGCTTTTCGATACCAAGGGCGAGCTGATCGTGTCCTTCTTCGGCAAGCGCAAGCCGGGCCAGCCGGAGCTGGAGCCGTGGCGCGACCTGGCGGAAGCCCTGGTCAATAGCGACAAGGCCGCTGCGTGATGCGGAGCCGGCTGAACCGCCGCGCGCTGCTGCGCGGCACGGCCGCCGCTGTGGCGGCTCTCGCACTGCCCGGCGCGGCCCATGCAGCGGCGCCGGAGCGGCTGGTAGTGGCTGGCGGCGCCATCACCGAGATGGTCTACCGTCTCGGCGCGGAGAAATCGCTGGTCGGCGTCGATACCACCAGCCTGTATCCGAACGACACGTTCAAGCTGCCGAAGATCGGCTATTTCCGCCAGCTCAGTGCGGAAGGCATCCTGTCGCTCAACCCGTCGCTGCTGCTGGTGACCGATCAGGCCGGGCCGCCGGCAGCGCTCGAGCGGCTGCGTGCCATCAAGCTGCCGCTCACGGTGATCCCGGAAACCCTGCATGTCGCCGATGTGCCGGAGAAGATGCGGCTGGTCGGCGCGGCGCTGGACCGCAAGGCGGAAGGCGAACGCCAGGCCAACCTGATCTGGGCCGAGATCGAGGCGGTGAATGCGGCGGTGGCCAGGCTGACAGCGCGGCCGCGCGTGCTGTTCCTGATGAGCATCACCGATGGCCGGCTGCTGGCCGGCGGTGACATCACGGCGGCGGAAAGCATGATCCGCTTCGCCGGCGGGCGTAACGCCGTGGTCGGCTCGACCGGCTACAAGCCGATCTCGGCCGAGGCCGCCTTCGCCGCCGACCCGGATTACATCCTGCTCTCGGATCAGAGCCTGGAAGCCTTAGGCGGCATCGAGGCAATGCGCAAGCTGCCGCAGCTTAGCGGGCTGAAGGCGTTGCGCGAGAACCGCGTCGTCACGCTCGATATGCTGTACCTGCTGGCGCTGGGGCCGCGCGTCGCCCATGCCGGGCGTGATCTGGCCGCCGCGCTGCATCCCGGCGCCGCGCTGCCGCGTTTTGCATGAGTGAACGGATGATGACGGATGTGCTGCCGCGCCGGCTGGCGTTCGGCTGGTCGGCCGGCTTGCTGCTGGCGGTGTTTCTGGCCTGCGTGCTGCTGGTCAGCCTGGCCGTCGGCCCGGTGCCGCTGAAGCTGGCCGAGGTGGTCCGCGCGCTGCTCGGCCTCGATGCCGATGCCCGCGCCGAAGCCATCGTATGGCATCTGCGTTTGCCGCGCAGCCTGATGGCCGGCCTGATCGGCGCGGCTTTGGGTATTGCCGGCGCGCTGATGCAGGGCCTGTTCCGCAACCCGATGGCCGATCCCGGCCTGGTCGGCGTCACCGGCGGCGCCGGCTTGAGCGCCGCTTCCGCCATTGTCTTCGCCGGCTGGCTCTATCCGGCGGCCTGGCAGCCGGTGATGCTGCCGGGACTGGCCTTCGCCGGCGGCCTCGCCGTCACGCTGATGGTCTATCGCTTCTCGCAGGTCGAAGGCCGCACCGCCATCACCATGCTGCTGCTCGCCGGCATCGCGCTGAATGCCATCGCCTCGTCGGGCATCGGCATGATGAGTTTCCTCTCCGATGACCGGCAATTGCGCGACATCACCTTCTGGCTGCTCGGCAGCGTGGCCGGCGCCACCTGGGGCAAGCTGATGCTGCTGGCACCTTTCGCGCTGTTGCCGATCCTGCTGGCGCCCTGGCTGGCGCGCGCGCTGGACGCCTTCAATCTCGGCGAACGCGAGGCGGCGCATCTCGGCTTCCCGATCGAGCGCGTCAAGAGCAGTGTCTGCTTCGCCGTGGCATTGGCTGCCGGCGGCGCCGTAGCCTTCAGCGGCATCATCGCCTTCATCGGCCTGGTGGTGCCGCATCTGGTGCGGCTGTGGCTCGGGCCCGGGCATCGCCGGCTGCTGCCCTGCTCGGCACTGGCCGGCGCCAGCCTGCTGATTCTCGCCGATACAGTGGCGCGCACCATCGCGGCGCCGGCGGAACTTCCTGTTGGCCTGCTCACCGCGCTGATCGGCGCCCCCTTCTTCCTCGCCCTGCTGCTGCGTCAGCGCAAGGAGCTGGCAGTATGATCGCGGTCGAGACTATCCAGGTGCTGCGGCGCGGCGCTGAAATCCTGCGCGACATCTCGCTGCAACTGATTCCCGGCGAAGTGCTGGCCATCGTTGGCCCCAATGGCGCCGGCAAGTCAACGCTGCTGCAAGTGTTGTCCGGCGATCTGGTACCGCAATCGGGCAGCGTGCGGCTTGAAGGCCGTGCGTTGCAGGATTGGGCACCGCTGGCTTTGGCGCGGCGGCGCAGCGTGATGCCGCAGGCCGCCCGCCTCGGCTTTCCGCTGCCGGCGCGCGACGTGGTGGCCTTGGGCCGCCTGCCTTTCGAACGGCTCTATGATCGCAGCACCAACCAGGCGGCGGTGACGGCGGCCATCGGCGCCGCAGACATTGCGCATCTCGCGGCGCGTTCCTATGCCACGCTCTCGGGTGGCGAGCAGCAGCGCGTGCAGTTGGCCCGCGCCATGGCGCAACTCGATCTTGCAGGCGGCGCGGCGCCTTTGCTGCTGCTGGACGAGCCGACCGCCAGCCTAGACCTCGCCCATGCCCATGCTGTGCTGCGGCTGGCGAGAAGGCTGGCGGGCCAAGGTGTGGCGGTGGCCGCCGTGCTGCATGATCTCGGTCTGGCGCATGCCTATGCCGACCGCGTCGCGGTGTTGCAGCAGGGCCGGCTGCTGGCGCTGGATGTGCCGGCGCGCGCGCTGACGCCGGAGATTCTAGCGCAGGCTTTCGCCGTCGATGCCGCCTTCTATGACGGCCACCTCGTCATCAAGGGGCCGTTGGCGGCGTAGCGCCATCAGCCACGCAGTTGGGCGGGATCGTAGTAGAAGCGTTCTTCCGCGATCTTCTCGCCCTCCCAGCGCTGATAGGCCAGCTCGTCCATGGCGCGCTTGCTGCCATCCTTGAAGGTGAAGCGGAAGATCCAGCGGATCACGGTTCTGTCGCCCTCGACAAATACCGGCCGCACGCATTCGCTTTCCACGCTCTGCACGCGTGCCAGCACCGCGCGTTCATGCGCCACCAGATTGGCGCGGCCACGGCGCGGCGGTTCGGTCAGGTTCTCCTGCATCGTCGCCGCTTCCGTATAGAAACGCTCGATGGCGGTGTCATGGGCACCGCTTTCCACCAGGGCGATAAAGGCTTCCAATGTGGCAGGGTTCGGCATCCCGTTGTTCCCTCTGGTTTTCTATTTTAGGTCGCGGTCAAACGTCGCAGGCGGTTGTCCCCGGCTTGCGCCGCGCCAAGTGAAGGCGTGTAGTAGCCCCAGGAGTAAACGCCATGCACAGCAACAGCGACAAGATTTTTGGTATCGGCATCACACTGGCCCTGATCGGCGCCCTGATCGGCGCCGCGGTGATGAGCGTGCGCTTCTGGACCAATATGGGTGCCGACCTAGATGATGCCGCCGTGGTGCCGTTGATTCTCGGTGTGGTGCTCAGTCTGGTGCTTGGCGGCGCTGTGGTCGGCATCTACCTCTATGGCCGCCGCCAGGAAATCAACCGCGACCTGAAAGACTCTAGAACAGAGTAAACGTATTCCCGACCAGGCCGAGCGGCCAGCGGCCGGCTTCGAACAGGCGGAACTTGGCGGCGAAGGCATGTTCCTCGCCGCTATCGTCATCCTCGTTATAGTCATTGCCCTGGGCGGCCAGCACCAGCGCGGCTTGATACGCCGCCTGCCCCGCAGCCTGGGCGGCGGCGCGGATCAATCCGTCATCGACGATGCCGGCGCGCGCGGCGGCGGCAACGGCCTTGATCTGCGCCAGTTCGGTGGCGCGCAAGGCCACATGGTTCAGCGCCACTTCGAGATCATAGCTCGGCAGCCATTGCTCGGCCTGCTCCAGCAAAGCCTGATGCGCCTGTTCTTCCGCCTCCCAGAATTGCGCGTCCCAATCCTGCTCGGCAGCAAGTGCTGCGGCTTCGCGCCAGCCTTCCAGGCCGCTGACATTGACATCGAGAAAGCCTAAACCCGCGCAATAGCTTTCGGCCCAGATCAGTTGTGTATTCTTGATCGGCCGGCCGGTCTGGCTGAACCAGTCGATATTCGGCAGCAGCCGCGCCAGGCGTGCCACCGCACGCAGGCCGGCAATCGCCTCGGCGCCGGGGATCAGGTCTTCGAGTTCGTCCTCGAAATGGCTGCCCTGGGAGCCATCATCGTCATTCGCGGCGCTCATCAGCGGTTGCCCCGGCTTTCGCGCCACAGCCCGAGCTTCTTCTGCACCGGACGATCCGAGAAGCTGAACAGCACGGCATCGCCGTTCGGCGCATGATGGCTCACCGGGATCCAGCTCGGCACCACGAAGGTGTCGCGCTTCACCCAGTCAAAGCGTTCCTCGCCCACCATGGAATAGCCGCTGCCTTCGACGATGTTGAACACCGTGGCATCGGTACTGCGATAGCGTTCGCCGTCAAAGCCCTTGGGCAGGAGCTGCATGAAGGTGGCGATGGTTGGCATGGCGTAGTCGCCGGTGGCGGGATTCACATACTGCATCTTGAGGCCGTGGCAGGCATCCCAGGCCTCGGCGCGGCGCATGGTATCGAGCGCTTCGCGGGTGCGGCGGTAGGGATAGTTGAAGATTGGCGAGGTAGGCGTCGCCGGTTCGTAATCCAGCGGCAAGAGGCCGGCGCCATAGCGCGCCAGGCTGTCGCCGACCGGCTTGGACAGCGGCTGGGTTTCCTCGGCGCCGCGTTCCATGAAGGAACAGTCGAGCGCCTGGATCAGCGGAATGTCGAGGCCATCCATCCACACCATCGGCTCGGCGGAGTCGTTGCCATGGTCATGCCAGGTCCAGGACGGCGTGATGACGAAGTCGCCTTCCTCCATGATGGTCTTCTCGCCATCCACCGCCGTATAGGCGCCGCTGCCCTCGACCACGAAACGCAAAGCCGATTGCGTATGGCGGTGCGCCGGCGCGACTTCGCCAGGCAGAATCAGTTGCAGGCCGGCATAGAGCGAGGTGGTGATGCGCGACTGGCCGGGCAGGCCGGGGTTTTCCAGGATCAGCACGCGGCGCTCGGCCTCGCGGGCGGTGATCAGCGTGCCGGCTTCCATGATGTAGGGGCGCAACGCCGCGTATTGCCAGAAGGCGGCGCGGCAATCGCTTTTCGGCTGCGGCAGCACCAGGCCATGCAGCACCTCCCAGAGCGGCGTCAGCTTCTGGCTGCCGATGCGCTGGTAATAGGCCTGGCGCGCCGCTTTCACATCATCGGGGGCGCCTTGCTGCGATGCCATCATGGGGGTCTCCTGCCTTTACGCCTTATTCTAACCGCCTCGGCGGCAAGAAAAAACGCCCGACCTGCCGGGACGGCGCGGACCGGGCGTTCGCTCATGCATGAGGGAGAGGCGGGGGACACCATCCCTCAGAGCAGGGGTAAGCCGGAACGGGGGGAGTTCCAGCAGCGGCGAAGGCGGGGGAGCCCGTCGCCGATACGCTGCATATGGGAGCCGATTCGCGCGCCGCCAAGGGGGCCGCAAATATTTCGTTTTAGGCCTCAGCCTTGAGGCGGTAGCCGATGCCGGGCTCGGTCTGCAGCAGCATGGCGCGGGCCGGGTTTGGCTCGATCTTGTCGCGCAGCTTTTTCACCAGCACGCGCAGCGACTGGCGCTCATGTTCGCCATCGTGGTTCCACAATTCCTTGGCGATGGCGTCCAGCGGCACCACCTGGCCGGCCCGTGTCGCCAGCAGCACCAGCAGCCGGTATTGCATGACGCTGAGGCGTACCTGACGCTGCCCCACCATGGCGACATGCTGCAGCTTCGAAACGCTCAGGATGCCCGCCCGCACGGTGTCGGATTCTTCCGTGGTCGCCTCGCGCCGCAGCGCCGCGCGCACCCGCGCCAGCAGCTCGCCGAGATCATAGGGCTTGGTCACATAGTCGACCGCGCCGGCATCCAGCGCCGCCACCTTGCTTTCGGTATCCTCATGGCCGGACACCACAATTACCTTATAGGGGCGCCGTTCGGGGAGCTGCTTCAGCAGGTCCAGGCCGCCCACTTCGGGCATCACCAGGTCCAGCAGCATGAGATCGAAGCTGGCGCTGCGCAGTTCATTCAGGGCGGCGGCGGCATTCTCCACCTCGGTCACCTGATAGCCGGCGGCGGTCAATGCCGTGTGCAGATATTGCCGGTCCACCGGGGAATCATCGACCACCAGAAGATTCGGGCCAGCCATGCTTGGTTTCCGCCGCGCCTGTTCAGGGTTCCCCTTAGCCGGTCGCCTCCCTGGCGACTACCGGCCTGGCAAGTATGACGGGCAAGGCTGCTTCGATGCAAGCGGCGCCATCATAATTCGCCCGAAACTGTCTTATTGCGAGTGCAATTCACTTAAACAGAGAAAATTACCCGGCGCTTGACCTTCCCATGATGGGAGGCCCTATCTAACCCCCATGAACCAGATGAACGCCCTGATTGGCGCGTCTCCCGCCGCCCATCCCACCGCCGCCCAGCCCGGCTCCAAGCCCGGCCCCCAGTCCGGCCCCCAGTCCGGCGCTGCCAGCGGTCCCGTCACCGACCTCGCTATCGAGGGCATGACCTGTGCCGCCTGCGCCAGCCGCGTCGAGGCGGCATTGCGCAAGGTGCCGGGCGTGCGCGAGGCAGCGGTCAACCTCGCCACCGAAACGGCGCGGGTCACCTGGAATGCGTCCCCTGGCGCAGCAATGGGTGATGAAACCGCTTTGCTGACAGCGGTGAGCAAGGCCGGCTACAGCGCCACCGCGCAGGCACCGGAAGCCATCCCGGCGCCGCGCCCGGATACCGTCACGCCGCTGAAATTCCAGGCCATCGCCGCGCTGCTGCTCACCCTGCCACTGATGCTCGACATGGCGGCGATGTGGGCCGGGCTGCCGCACCTGATGCTGCCGGTCTGGGCGCAGGCGGTGCTGGCCGGCATCGTGCAGTTCGGTTTCGGCGCGCGCTTCTATGCCGGCGCCTGGCGGGCGCTCAAGGCTGGCAGCGGCAACATGGATCTGCTGGTGGCGCTCGGCACCTCGGCGGCCTATGGCCTCAGTCTGTGGCTGGTCTACCGCCATGGCTCCCACGGTAGTCACGCATTGTATTTCGAGGGCGCCGCGGCGGTGATCAGCTTCGTGCTGCTCGGCAAGTGGCTGGAGGCGCGCGCCAAGCGCCGCACCGCCGATGCCCTGGATGCATTGTTGAAGCTGAAACCAGCCGAGGCGCATCGCCGCCGCGAGGATGGCAGCATCGAGGATATCGCCGCCGGCCGCATCCGGCTCGGCGACCTGCTGCTGGTGCGCGCCGGCGAGGCGCTGCCCGCTGATGGCGTGGTGGTGGAAGGCCGCGCCAGCGTCGATGAAAGCATGCTCACTGGCGAAAGCCTGCCGGTGGAGAAAGCCATCGGCGACCGCGTGGTGGCCGGTGCGGTAAACCGCGATGGCAGCCTGCTGCTGCGTGCCACGGCGGTGGCGCAGGAAACCATGCTGGCGCGTATCGTGCGCGCGGTGACGGCGGCGCAGGCGGCCAAGGCGCCGATCCAGCGCCGCGTCGATCAGGTCTCTGCCGTGTTCGTGCCGGTGGTGGTGTTGCTCGCCCTGATCAGCTTCGGCCTCTGGGCCGCACTCGGTGGCGATATCGAACAGGCCATCATCAACGCCGTGGCGGTGCTGGTGATCGCCTGTCCCTGTGCGCTCGGCCTTGCCACACCTGCAGCGTTGATGACCGGCAGCGGTGCCGCCGCGCGCGCCGGCATCCTGGTGCGCGATGCGGAAGTGCTGGAACGCGCCGGCAAGATCAAGGTGGTGGCTTTCGATAAGACCGGCACGCTCACCGAAGGCAAGCCGGCGGTGACGGACCTCATTCCGAGCCGCATCGCTGAAGAGGGCGGCATCACCGAGGCTGCATTGCTCAGGCTCGCCGCTGCCCTGCAGGCCGGTTCCGGCCATCCGCTGGCAGCAGCCCTGCGCCAGCGCGCCGCCGGCATCGAACTGCCGGCATTGACCGCGTTCCGCGACCATGCCGGCTTCGGTGTCTCAGGGGTTGTCGAAGGCCGCCGCCTGCTGCTCGGCACCGAGCGGCTGCTGCAATCGGAAGGTATCGATGTTGCCGCCTGGAAACAGCGCGCCCAGGATCTGCAGCGCCAGGGCCGCACAGTGTCGTGGCTCGCCGCCGCCGATGGCACGCTGCTCGGCATGATCGGTTTCGCCGACCGTCCGAAGCAGAGTGCGGCGCGCGCCGTGGCGCGGCTCAAAGCCCGTGGCATCGCGGTGGCAATGCTCTCCGGCGATGCCCAGGGCGCGGCGGAAAGCGTGGCGCATGTGCTCGGCATCGATCATGTGGAAGCGGAAATCCTGCCCGAACAGAAGGCGGCGGCGGTGCAAAGGCTGCGCGCCCGCTTCGGCGCCGTGGCGATGGTGGGCGATGGCGTCAACGATGCACCGGCCTTGAGCGAAGCCGATCTCGGTATTGCCATGGGCGGCGGCACCGATGCTGCCATCGGCGTTGCCGGCATCACGGTGATGCGCGGCGATCCTGCCCTGGTGGCCGATGCGCTGGAAATCTCCGAACGCACCGAAGCCACCATCCGGCAGAATCTGTTCTGGGCCTTTATCTACAATCTGGTCGGATTGCCGCTGGCTGCCTTCGGCCTGCTCAACCCGGTGATGGCGGGCGCGGCGATGGCGTTGTCCAGTGTCAGTGTGCTGGCCAATGCCCTGCGGCTGAAAGGCTGGCGCCCGGCCGCTTCGGAGACAGGAGACAACGCATGAAAACCATCGGCGAAGCCGCGGCGGATTCCGGCGTCTCGGCCAAGATGATCCGTTATTACGAAAGCATCGGCCTGCTGCCCAAGGCCGGCCGCACCGCCGCCGGCTACCGCAGTTACGGCGCGTCCGATGTGCATAACCTGCGTTTCATCCGCCGCGCCCGCGATCTCGGTTTCAGCCTGGAGGAAATCGCCAAGCTGCTGTCGCTGTGGCGCGACCGCGAACGCTCCAGCGCCGATGTGAAGGCGATTGCCTTGCGCCATGTCGCCGAACTCGACCAGCGCATCGCCGAGATGACCGCGATGCGCGGCACGCTCAGCCATCTCGCCGATGCCTGCCATGGCGATGGCCGGCCGCATTGCCCGATTCTTGATGAACTCGGCGAAGGCCCGAAGCCGCTTGATGGCGATAGCACTAAGCCGCAGGCCGATTGCTGCGCGTCCGGCCAAGCCTGATTTTTTATTTTGGTGTCATACCCGCGCACGCGGGTATCCCATTTTTGATAGTGAATGGCACCCTCGCTTTCGCGAGGCTGACAAAAACAAGGAATGCACGGAGCCCACAGCCCTTCGGGCCTCTGCGCCCACAGCCGCTTCGCGGCTGCGCGCTTAGAGCCCTCAGGCCTCGTCCGCCTCGATGACGCAGAACACCATGTCGACCCTCTCGCCATTGGTGGAGAGCGGCAGCAGCAGGGTGCCGCGCTCGAATAGCTGGCCGCGCAGCAGCGAGCCCTGGTCATCCTGGGGGCCATAGAAGTGGTTGCAGTCGTAGACGAAGCTACGCCGCTCGATCACCACGCGGTAATTCAGCAGCACCTCGTCCCAGGTATCGTCTTCCAGGTGGTGGCCGATATGGTGGCCCCGCACCGCCCGGCCGGTGGGGTCGAAGCCGCGCATCCGCACCTGGCGGGTGCCAACCAGGCGATAGCGCAGGTAGGGCGGCTCGGCCAGCACCTCGGTCAGCACGATATCCGGCAGCAAGTCGGGTATTTCCTGCGGCTGGATATCGGCGCGGGCCGGCATCAGGCGGCCCTGGCGCTTCCCGTCCCAGTATTCATAGGCCCGCCGAATGCGCGGCGAGCAGACCTTAAGGAAGTCCAGGGTCAGCAGGCGTGGATGGCTGGACCGCTTCAGCGCTTCGTCCAGGTCCGGCTCTAGGTCGGGGGGCATGGCCGGATAAAACCCGGTTTTGTGCGGTGCCTCAAGCGGTAACTTCCCCCCTTTTCACGGCTGTGTTACCCTCCAAAGGTTGTAGTTGCATCGGGGTCTCCGCCGCTAATGCGCCGTGCGCAATCCATCCTGGGTTACGCCCTGTTCGCCATCATCGCCTTGGCGGTGGCGCTGAACGTCTATGTCCATGTCGAATTGCGCGGCGATGCCGAGCGCGACGAGGTGGCGGTGATGGAGCGACTGGCGCGCATCCATGGCCAGGACCTGGAAAGCACGCTCGACTCCATCCGCTATTCGATGGAAAAGGCGGCCCTGCTCTACCGACTGCTGGACGGCCAGCCGGAACGCTTCCATGCCGAGCTGAAACGGCTGGAAAGTGAGATTCCGCAGATACGCGCCATCGGTGTGGTCGACCTGCAGGGCCGCGTCATCCATTCCTCGCGCAGCTATCCGCCGCCGCAGATCGTCCTGGCCGACCGCGAGTATATTTCCTACTTCATCCAGGGTGGCTCCGCCGCCTCGCGCATTGGCGGCCCGGTGCGCAACAATTATGACGGCCAGTGGCAGATCGGTATGGGCGTACCGCTGCGCGACGATGCCGGCACGCTGATCGGCGTCGTCACTTCAGTGATCGACCCGGTGCAAATCGCCAGGGATTTCGCCAACGGCATCACCGAGGGCGATTTCGTCGGCCTGCTGGATGACAAGTTCCGCCTCGTCGCGCGTCATCCCTGGCGCGAGGATGCAATCGGCCGTGCCTATCCCGATGCCCCGGCCTACCGTGCCATGCACAACGATCCCAGCCTGCCGATGTTCAGCGGCTTGATCGAAAACACCTTCGATGGCTCGTTGCGCTTCGCCGCCGTGCGCCGGGTTTATGGCGGCACCCTGGTGCTGGCGGCATCGCGCTCGCAGGACGCGGCGTTGCGCAACTGGCGCAGCCTGGCGGTGCTGGTCAGTGCCGCCTCCGCCGCCACCGTGCTGCTGGCGGCGCTCGCCACCTGGCAGGCGCGGCGGCGCATCGAGACCGAGGAGCGCAAGAATGCCTCGCTCGCCTCGCTGAATGTGCAATTGCAGGAACAGACCACGCGCGCCGAGCGTCTGGCCGCGGCGAAAAGCGAATTCCTCGCCACCATGAGCCATGAGATCCGCACGCCGATGAATGGCGTGCTGGGCATGGCGCAGGCATTGCAGGCGATGCCGCTGCAGCCCAGTGCGCGCGAGGCGGCAGAGATCATTACCGAAAGCGCCGCCAGCCTGCTGGCGGTGCTGAACGACGTGCTGGATTACTCGCGGCTCGAGGCCGGCAAGCTGGCGCTGACATCGGCGCCGTTGAGTCTCGCCGCCGTGCTGCGCCATATCGAGGCCCTGTTTGCTTCCGCCGTGCAGGCCAAGGGGCTGGATTTCCAGGTGCTGGTGGCCGATGGCCTGCCCGATGGCGTGGTCAGCGACGAGGCGCGGCTGCGCCAGATCCTGGTCAACCTGATCGGCAATGCGGTGAAATTCACCACGCAAGGCTTTGTCCGTGTCGCCCTCAGCCGTTCCATCGGCCCGGCCGGGCTGCCGATGCTGCGGCTCGAAGTGGCCGATAGCGGCCCCGGCATCGCGCCCGAGGCGCAGGCTCATATCTTCGACCGCTTCACCCAGGAAGATGCCTCGATCAGCCGCCGCTTCGGCGGCGCCGGTCTGGGGCTGGCGATCACCAAGCGGCTGGTGGAACTGCTCGGCGGCCGCATCGGCTGCAGCAGCGAGAAGGATCGCGGTGCGCTGTTCTGGGTCGAACTGCCCTGGCAGGAAGCGGTGGCGGCAGAGCCCCAGGCTGTAGTCGCCCCGGCGCCGCAGCCGCAGCCCCAGCTTGCCTTGTCCAGCCCGGCGAAGCTGCTCTGCGTCGACGACAACCTGGTCAACCGCCGTACCCTGCAGGCCTTGCTGATGCCGTTCGGCTTCGATCTGACCCTGGTGGAAAGCGGCGAGGCGGCGGTGCAGGCGGCGCGCGGCGCAAGCTTCGACAGCGTGCTGCTGGATATCCACATGCCGGGGATGGATGGCTTCGAGACTTTGCGCGCCCTGCGCAAGCTGCCCGGCACGTCGCAGGCCCGCATCCTGGCGATGACCGCCGACGTGATGCCGGAGGCGGTGTTGCGCTATGAAAGCGCCGGCTTCCAGGGCGTGGTGGCGAAACCGCTGATCATCAAGGACCTGCTCGGCGCCCTCGCCCCGGCGGCGTGAACGCCCGAGTCCGGCGGCATGATAGCCGAACCGCCGCGCCAGTATTGGCGGCGGCTCGGCTTACGCCTCGCCGGTTCTGCTAGCGGCTCGGCTTACGCCTCGCCGGCGGCAGCAGCCTTGCTGCGCTGATACTGCGCCACGAAGTCGATCGGGTCGAGCATCAGCGGCGGCACGCCGCCATCGCGGGTCACGTCGGCGATGATGCGGCGGGCGAACGGGAACAGCATGCGCGGCGCCTCCACCAGCAGCAGCGGCTCGACATGCTCTTCCGGGATGTTCTGCAGGGTGAACAGGCCGGCATAATGCAGGTCGGCGACGAAGGCATTCTCCTCGCCATGCTTGGCTTCCACCAGCACGCGCAGCACCACCTCGAACAGGTCGTCGCTGACGCGCTGCGCCTGGGTGCCGATATTGACGCCGATCTGCGGCGCTTCGTTGATGGTGAAGGTGCGGGGCGCCATCGGGTGTTCGAAGGACAGATCCTTCACATACTGCACATTGACGCTGAAACGCGGCGCCTGCTCGACTGCTTCGCTCATCGACTTTTTCTCCAGGTTGAAGGCGAGACGGCTAACATGAATCGGGGGGCGTCACAAGCCGCGCAACCCATGCCCAGGCCCCGGTCCGGGGCACATATCTGCCCGGTTTTTCAGCGGGTTTCGGCTCATCCGCCCCTTGGCGAAACCCGCCTCAGCCCCTACATCTTTGACAACGCCGGGCAACCCCGCCTGGACCGGGGCAGGCTAACTCGGTAGACTTCGGGCAAACAGGTAGATTTGGGCATCATGGGCGACAGCGGTTTCCAATTCCTCGATATCCTGCTGCTTGGCGCCATCGCGGTGTTCATCGCGCTGCGCCTGCGTTCCGTGCTTGGCCAGCGTACCGGCCATGAACAGCAGCGCCGCGCCCCGGCGCCGGGCGGCGAAAGCGCCGCCGATACCGGCGACAATGTGATTGCCCTGCCGCGCCGCGATGCCGAGGCCGAAGCGGCCGAGGCTGCCGATCCCAAGATAGCCCGCATCCGCGCCGCCGATCCCAACTTCACGGCAGACGAGTTCCTGAAAGGCGCCGCCTGGGCCTATGAGGAAATCGTCGGCGCCTTCGCCGCCGGCGACAAGCAGGCGCTGAAGGGCATGCTGTCGCGCGAAGTCTTCGCCGATTTCGAGAAGGTGATCGACGACCGCGCCCGCCAGGGCCATACCCAGGAAACCACCTTTGTCGGCCTCAAGGATGTGGCGATCGTGGAAACCGCGCTGAACGGCCGCACGGCGGAAGTCACCGTGCGTTTCGAAAGCGAACTGATCAGCGCCACCCGCGACCGCACCGGCGCGATCATTGCCGGCGATCCGCAGGCGGTGGAGCGCATCACCGATATCTGGACCTTCGCCCGCGATACCCGTTCGCGCGATCCGAACTGGACCCTGATCGCTACCGCCAGCCCCAACTGAAATTGATGCTGCGCTGGCGCGTCCTCTCGCTCGGCCTGCTGCTGCTTGGCCCGTTGCTGCTGGGTGCCTGCGCGCCCAAGGCTCCGGCTCCGGAGCCGCCGAAACCGCCGGCCATCGCTTTCCGCCCCTCAAGCTTCGCCGAACTGCCCGGCTGGCAGGCCGACCGGCTGGAGGAAGCTTTCGCGGCCTTGAAGGATTCCTGCCCGCGCATCCTGGCGCAGCGCGGCAAGGCCGGGCCGGATGGTTTCGCGGTCTATGGCAAGCCGGAGGAATGGCAGCCGTTCTGCACAGGTATCGCCCGGCTGCAAGCCAATGATGGCGCCGGCCTGCGCCGCCTGATCGAGGCCGAGTTGCAGCCCGTGGCGGTGCTGGGCGAGGGCAAGGCGGAAGGCCTGTTCACCGGCTATTACGAACCGAGCCTCAAGGGCAGCCGCCAGCGCCGGCCGGGCTATGACGTGCCGCTCTACAAGCTGCCGCCCGACCTGGTGCAGGTCGATCTCGGCCTTTTCCGGCCCGAATGGCGCGGCCAGCGCACCGCCGGGCGGGTTGAGGGCGGCTTCCTGAAACCCTATGACGACCGCGCTGGCATCGAGGCCGGCGCCCTGGCCGGCCGCAATCTCGAACTCGCCTGGGCCGCCGATCCGGTCGCTGCCTTCTTCCTGCAGATCCAGGGTTCGGGCCGCATCGAACTGGCGGAGGGCGGCGTCATGCGCGTCGGCTTCGCCGGGCAGAACGGCCATGTCTACACGGCGATTGGCCGCGTGCTGATCGACCAGGGCGTGATGACGCGCGAGGAAGTTTCGATGCCCGCGCTGCGCGCCTGGCTCAGCACGAACCCGGACAAGGCGCCGGCTTTGCTGCGCGAGAACCGCGCCTTCATCTTCTTCCGCGAATTGCCCACCCCCGCCGATCCCAGCGCCGGCCCGCCGGGCGCGCAAGGGCTGCCGCTGCGTGCCGGACGTTCGCTCGCTGTCGACCGCAGCCATGTCGCCATGGGTCTGCCGCTCTGGCTGGCGGCAAGCTATCCCGCGCCCGAGGCGCCTTATGCCGAGCAGCCGCTGAACCGCCTGATGGTGGCACAGGATACCGGCGGCGCCATCCGGGGCGGCGTGCGCGGCGATGTGTTCTGGGGCCATGGCGCGGCTGCCGAAGCCATCGCCGGCCGCATGAAGCACCAGGGCCGCTACTGGTTCCTGCTGCCCAAGCCGGCCGCCGCGCGGCTCGGGGTGTCGTGAGGGTGTTTAAACCTCGTCATCGCCGGCCTTGATCCGGCGATCTCAGGCCGTTTGGAAAAAAAGCTGCCTGGCTCACTGTAAGCGCGGGAACGCAAAGCGTTGCTGGGCGCACAGGCCCGAAGGGCCTGGCCGGGCATGACGACAGATTCTAAAAACGCTCCAGGCTGTCTTGAATACACTCGCTAGCGCTGCGGCAGGCTGGCGATGAAGCGTTCCAGCAGCGGGCCCCAGACGGGCGGCCCGTCGCGGCTGGTGAAAAGCCCATGGCCGTCGTTGCCGAAAGCCGGCAGCAGGTGGAAATCGGCCTGGCCACCAGCCTTGCTGAAAGCGGCATGCATGGCCTGGCTGATCTCGGGCGCGAAGAACGTGTCGTTTTCGGTATAGACCCACAGCATAGGTTGCCGCGCCGTGGCGCCAAACCGCCCTGCCGCCTCGATCAGTGCCTTCGGCGCGCAATTGTTATGTGGCTTGTTGTCGGCCCAGCCGCCGCGCCCGCCGGCGAAATTGGCGAAGCCCCACACACCCTCCGGGGCGCGGCTGGCGAAGGCGATGGTGCCCCAGCCGCCGGCCGATTGCCCCACCACCAGGATGCGGCTGGTATCCACCTGCGGCTGTTCGCGCATGTAGCGCAAAGCGGCGTCGATGTCGTTCGCGGTCTGCAGGCCGCCGCCGACATAGTTCGGGCTGTTGCAGGCGCCATAGGTCTCGGCCCAGTCGCCGCCGCTCTCGCCATAGCCGCGGCGCAATGGGAAGGCGAGGGCGAAGCCACGCTTGAGGAACCAGCTCGCGAGCGCGCTGGTGCAGGAATAAGGCTGGGTCGTGCTGCGCCGGCTGGCATCGGGCGGTGAGCCGTGGTTGACAATGGCAAGCGGGAATTTGCCCGCGCCAGGCGGTTGGCAGCTACGCAGATACAGCACCGTGCTGCGCCGCTCGCCATTCACATACACCGGAATCCAGTGATTCTGCTCATTGCCGGCACCCTGCGGCGGCGCTATCGGCCCGATCGTCACGCCCTGCGCCTGCGTGGCCGCCGGGATCAGCAGGCCGAGCAATAGGGCGAGCCAGAAGCCGAGGGCGGGGTGGCGCATCGCGGCAGCCTAGTCCTTCGGCGGCTCGCTGTCGCCGGCGCCGAGGCTGCGCTGCATCAGCACGCTGTCGACCCAGCGGCCGAACTTGAAGCCGATGCTCGGCAGGGTGCCGATGGTCTTGAAGCCGAAGGCGGCATGCAGGCCGATGGAGGGGGCATTGGCGCTGTCGCCGATCACCGCGATCATCTGGCGGTAGCCGCGCGCCGCGCTTTCATCGATCAGCGCCGGCAGCAGCAGCCGGCCGAGGCCGCCGCGCCGCAATTCCTGGCGGATATAGATCGAATTCTCCACCGTGAAGCGGTAGGCCCGCCGCGCCCGGTAAGGCCCGGCATAGGCATAGCCCAGCACCGGCCCGCCGGCGCCCTCGGCGGCGACGATATAGGGATAGCCGGCGGCACGCAGGGTATCGAAACGCCGCGTCATCTCGGCCAGATCCGGCGCTTCCTCCTCGAAGGAGGCGAGGCCGTTGGTGACGTGATGCGCGTAGATTTCCTGGATTTCCGGCAGGTCGGTGCTCTGGGCGGGGCGCAGGATAGGCATCAGTTTTCCTCGTCGAAATGGGCCAGCCGGTCGAAGTTGGCCGTGTAGTTCACCGCCTGCTCGGCTCGGATGGCACGGGCCAGGTCGGCGGCGTTGTCGAACCGCAGCACGTGGCAGAAGCGCGTCTCATGCGCCGTGCCATGCACGTCCTCATAGGCAATGCTGCCGATCAGGTAGAGCCGGTTCTGCTGACCCTCGATCAGCGCGCCGAGCATATCCGGCGGGAAGGGGCCGCCGGGGGCCTGGCTGCGCAGGCTGATACCGGGGCCGAGGCTCGGCAGCGGTTGGCCGGGACTCGGCCAGTCTTCCGGCGCCGGGAAGGGCTGGTCGTCCGGCAGCGGCTGCGGCAGCACCTTCAGCGCCGCGCTCTGGCGCAGCCGCAAAGCCGGGCTGCGGCCTTGGTTGGTGATACTGAACTGCCCGGCCACCACCATATAGGCGCCGAAATTGCTCAAGCCCGCCGGTTCCACCACCAGGTAGGCACGGTTCTCGCGGGCGGCGGCGGCCCGGGCAGCCTGGGCCTCGCGGATACTGGCGGCTGTTGCCGCCTGCCGCTGCTGCAACAGCCGGGCCGCGAACCAGCCGCCCAGCGCCAGGCCGGCAAGCAGCACCGCCAGCAGCAGGCCAAGCAGCAGGTTGCGCTGGCGCTGCGCCGCCAGGCTCTGGGCGTCATGCTCGGCCTGGGCCTTGAGGTTGCCATGCCAGGTATCCAGCGCCGGCAGCGCGACGGACAGGAAATCGTAGATCGCATCATCGCTGGCGCCGCTTTTGGCTGGGGCAGTAGCCGGGGCGGCAGAGGCGGCAGAGGCGGCAGAGGCGGCGGGAGGCAAGGCTGGGGCCTGCTGGGCCTGGGCAGCCCTAGGGGCGCCCAGCAGCAGGGCAATGCCCAGGACCAGAGTGGCGGCCAGGGCCGTGGTGAGTGGGGACGCGTGCGGTTGAGTCGGCATGAAAACTCGGCCAGGAGGCAATGACTGGGGGAATCCGATGCGGCTTTGCAGTGCGAATCGCCTGAACCCGCTTTAGCTTCATCTTACGCAGGGCTTTTCGCGGAGTCTCGCGGCTTGTGGCGAAAAACCGCCATCCTGCCGCTGCTCCCTGCGACGCCTGTAGGCCTTGGCTGGGCGACAGATTGAAAACAGCACATCATTAAAAACACTTGCTTTTCTGATCAACTTGTCCGACAACCAGACCATAATTGACCCTGGCAGAGCATGACCGAACTGAACGCCATCCCGCGCGGGCCATCGCTGGCCGATGATGTCGCCGCCGCCCTGCTGGCACGCATCGTCAGCGGCGAATGGGCGGTGCATGCCCGGCTGCCGGCGGAAAAGGCGCTGGCCGCCGGCTTCGGGGTCAGCCGTGCCGTGGTGCGCGAGGCCATCGCGCGGCTGAAGGCGGAAGGCTATCTCACCACCCGCCAGGGCAAGGGCGCCTTTGTCGCCGCCGTGGACGAGGCGGCGCGGCCAGCCTCCGGTGCCAAGACGGATGGTTCCAGGGGAGAAGGCGGCAGGAGCGGCTTCCGCCTGCCGCCGGCGGTGGATGCCCATCTGCTGGAACTGCGCACCCTGATCGAATGCGACTGCGCCGAACTGGCCGCGCTCCGCCATACCGAGGAAGACCTCGCCGCGATGCGCCAGGCACTGGCCGAGATGCGCGCCGCCATCGAGGCCGGCGGCCTCGGGCTGGCCGAGGATATCCGTTTCCACGAGGCCCTGGCCCAGGCGTCCGGCAACCCGGTGCTGGCGCGTTTCGCCCAGTATGTCGGCCGGGGCCTGCGCGAAACCATGCAGCTCGCCCGGCTGTCCAAGCTGCGCTACGAGGACCGGCTGGACGATATCGAGCGCGAGCATCAGGCGATCCTCGCTGCCGTGGCCGCCGGCGATGGCGCCGAGGCCCGCGCCCAGCTTGCCGCCCATATCGCCAAGGGCAAGGCCCGGCTCGGCCTCGCTGCACATCTGGCCAAATCCAGTTAGACTGAAACCCGACGCCCCAAGGACCAGCCAGCATCCATGACCCACGCACCCACCCCGCCGAGCGAGCGCCCGTCCCAGCCGCGTGTCGCCCTGTTCGTCACCTGCCTGGTGGACCTGTTCCGGCCCTCGGTCGGCTTCGCCGCCGTGAAACTGATGCAGGATGCCGGCTGCCTCGTCGAGGTGCCGCCCAGTCAGGTCTGTTGCGGCCAGCCGGCCTATAACAGCGGCGACCGCAAGGACACCACGGCCATCGCGCGCCAGGTGATCGAGGCCTTCGAGGGCTATGATTTCGTCGTCGCGCCGTCCGGCTCCTGCGCCGGCATGCTGCGCGAGCATTACCCGGCCCTGTTCGCCGCCGAGCCGGCGATGAAAGCCCGCGCCGAGGCTTTCTCGGAGCGGGTCTGGGAACTCACGTCCTTCCTGGTCGATGTGCTGCGGGTCGAAAGCGTCACCGCCAGCCTGGCGGCGAAAGTCACCTACCACGATTCCTGCTCGGGCCTGCGCGAACTCGGCATCAAGGCGCAGCCGCGCCAGTTGCTCGGCAGCGTGCAGGGGCTGGAGCTGCTGCCGCTGGAGGGTGCTGAAACCTGCTGCGGCTTCGGCGGTACCTTCTGCGTCAAGTATGGCGAGGTTTCGGCCGATATCGCCGGGCGCAAGACCGAGAAGATCGCTGCTTCCGGCGCTGAACTGCTGCTGGCCGGCGATATGGGCTGCCTGATGAACATGGCCGGCAAGCTGAAGCGCGAGGGCAGTGCTGTCCAGGTGCGCCATGTCGCCGAGGTGCTGGCCGGCATGACCGACACGCCGGCGATTGCGGAAGGCGAGGGCTGAGCCATGACCATGCCGATCACCTCCTTTGCCTTCAAGGACAATGCCAAGAAGGCGCTCGCCGATCCCAACCTGCGCAAGGCGATGGCGATTATCGGCGGGCCGATGGCCAGCCGCCGCGTCGAGAGCGCGCAGCAACTGCCCGAGTTCGAGGCGCTGCGCGATGAGGGCCTCGCCATCAAGAAGCATGTGATGGCGCATCTCGACCTTTACCTCGAACGCTTCGAGCAGGCGGTGACCGCCAAGGGCGGCCATGTGCATTGGTGCCGCACGCCACGCGAGGCACGCGAGACCATCCTGGCGCTCTGCCGCTCGCGCGACGCCAAGACCGTGACCAAGGGCAAGTCCATGGTCAGCGAGGAAATAGGCCTCAACGGTTTCCTCGAACAGCATGGCATCCAGCCGGTCGAGACCGATCTGGGCGAATACATCATCCAGCTCGCCCATGAGCCGCCGAGCCATATCATCGGCCCGGCCCTGCACAAGACCCGCGAGCAGGTGGCGGAATTGTTCGAGGAGCATCACCCGGATTACGCGCCGAACGGCGTGAAGCCGGGCAAACGCTCCACCGAGCCGCAGACCCTGGTATCCGAGGCCCGCAGCGTGCTGCGCCAGGCCTATTTCAAGGCCGATGTCGGCATCACCGGCGCCAATTTCCTCATTGCCGAAACCGGCGCCACGGTGATCGTCACCAATGAAGGCAACGGCGACCTGACGCAGAGCCTGCCGAAGATGCATATCGTGATTTCGAGCATCGAGAAGGTGATGCCGAATCTCGAGGATGTCTCCACCATCCTGCGCGTGCTGGCGCGCTCGGCGACCGGCCAGGAAATGAGCTGCTACACGACGCTCTCCTGCGGCCCGAAGCGCGCCGACGACGTGGATGGCCCGGAAGAATTCCATGTCGTGCTGCTGGATAATGGCCGCAGCGAAATGCTTGGCTCACCGCTGGAAGACCTGATGCGCTGCATCCGCTGTGGCGCCTGCATGAATAATTGCCCGGTCTATCATTCGGTCGGTGGCCATGCCTATGGCTGGGTCTATCCCGGCCCGATCGGCGCCGCGCTGGATCCGCATATGATCGGGCTCGAAGCCGCGCAGCATCTGCCCAATGCCTCCACCTTCTGCGGCAAATGCGAGGAAGTCTGCCCGATGCGGATTCCGCTGCCGAAGATCATGCGGCATTGGCGCGAGCAGGCGCATGACAAGCGTATCACGCCGCCGCTGCAGCGTTATGGCATCGAGGCCTGGGCCTGGCTGGCGCAGCGCCCCTGGCTGTATCGCCTCGCCACCCGGCTTGGCATCGGGCTGCTGGGTGCGCTGGGCAAGCAGAAGGGCCGCTTCGCTTCGTTGCCGCTGGCGAATGGCTGGACGGCGGCGCGCGATTTCCCCGCGCCGCAAGGCGATACCTTCATGTCCCAATGGCAAAAGCGCCAGTCAGTGAAGCAGGACGGGGGCAAGTAAGATGGCGACGTCGCGCGACAAGATTTTCTCGACGCTGCGCCGTGGCCTGGGCCGTGGCCCGGAAGATGCGGCAGCGCAAGCCCGCGTCAATCAGCGCATCAGTAATCCGCAGCCCAACCTGATTCCTAAGCGGGCGCAATTGCCGCAGCCGCAGCAGGTCGAGCTTTTTATCGAGAAGGCCACGGCCTTGACCGTGACGGTGGATCGCGTCGCTTCGATGAATGACGTGCCGGAAGCGGTGGCGACGTATCTGGCGCAGCGCAATCTGCCGACCAGTATCCGCATGGCGCCGCATCCTGATCTGACCAGCATCCCCTGGGCCGACAAGCCGATGCTCAGCGTCGAAACCGGGCCGGGCCGCTCCCAGGATCTGGTCAGTGTCACCCCGGCTTTCGCCGGCATCGCCGAAACCGGCACGCTGATGCTGCATTCCGGCAGCCAGACCTCCACGACGCTGCATTTCGTGCCCGACAACCATATCGTGGTGATGCGCGCGAGCCAGATCACCGGCAGCATGGAAGATGCCTTCGCGCGGTTGCGCCAGAGCATCGGCGGCGTTGCCAACTGGCCGCGCAGCGTCAATCTGGTGACGGGACCGTCGCGCACTGCCGATATCGAAGGCGTGCCGGTGCTCGGTGCCCATGGCCCGCGCCAGCTCCATATCGTGCTGATCGACGATGCCGCCTAAAAAGCTTGGATTGAAGCCGCAGCCGCTGGTGCCCGATGGCGAGGTGTGGAACAGCGTCGCCAAGGAAGTGCGGCCGCTGAAACGCGGACCGGACCGTGTGCCGGCGCCGCTGGCGCCGATGCCGAAAGTGCTGCGGCCCGAGGCGCCGTTCCCGAGCGACTATGCCCGCGCCGATAATCTCAAGAAAGGTCCGGGAAAGGGCGTCTCGGCAAAGCAGTTGCCGCAGATGGATTCGCGCCTCAAGCAGCGTCTGGTGCAGGGCCGCATCCCGGTGGAGCAGCGCATCGACCTGCATGGCCTCACGCTGCGCGAAGCCGAACGCGCCATGGACCGGCTGCTGCGCGACTGCATCGCGCGCGGCCAGCGCGGCCTGCTGGTGATCACCGGCAAGGGTCTCACGGCAGGCAGCGAACCGCCGCCGCTCTTCGAGCGCCGCGGCGTGCTGCGCGCCTGGCTGCCGGAATACCTGCGCCACGGCCCCTGGCGCGACCAGGTGCTCGGCATCGCCCCCGCCCGCCAGGAACAGGGCGGCGCCGGCGCCTTCTTCGTGCTGTTGCGGCGCCAGCGCGAGGAAAGATAGACTGTGGCCATGAGCCGCCGCCTGCTGATCCTGCTGGTTCTGCTGCTGCTGAACCCCCTGCTGCTGAGTTCGGCGGCGCGGGCCGGTGGCATTGAGCATATCGACCTGCCCTCGGCCAGTCTGGGCCGCGTCCTTCCCGCCTATGTCTACCTGCCGAAAGGCTATGCCGAGTCGAATTTAAGCTATCCGGTGCTGTACCTGCTGCATGGCTTTGGCGGCAAGGATGGCGACTGGCTGGCCCAGGGCAACCTGGAAGCCACCATGGACCGGCTGATCGAGGCCGGCACCATCCCGCCGGCCCTGGTGGTGATGCCCTCGGCGGAGCGGAGCTGGTATGTCGATACTGCTGGCAGCGAGAAGATGGAAACCGCCTTCATCCGCGACCTGCTGCCCGGCATCGAGAAACGCTACCGCGTGCTGGCACGGCGCGACGGGCGGTTGCTCGGCGGGCTTTCCATGGGCGGCTACGGCGCCATGCGCTTCGGCCTGAAATACCCGGAACTCTTCGCTGCCGCCGCCCTGTTCAGCCCGGCGATCTACAACCCGGAGCCGCCGGAGAATTCCTCCGCCCGCAAGGTCGAGGTTTTCGGCCAGCCCTTCGATGTGGCGCGCTGGCAGGCGCTGAACTATCCCGCGCTGCTGCCGGGCTTCCTGGCCAAGGGCCTGCCGCTGCCGACCTTCATCGCATCCGGCGACGACGACGAATTCCAGATCGAACTGCATGCCACGCTGTATTACAGCACGCTGCGCCGCGCCCGGCAGCCGGCGGAACTGCGCATCGTCAACGGCGCCCATTCCTGGGCGGTGTGGGAGGGCAGCCTGGCCGAGGCGCTGGGCTACATCTTCCAGACGGCGGCCAAGCCCCAGGTCACCGAATAGGCTGCAAAAACGGCCCGAAACGGTTGGCTCGGCTGGCGGATTCGCTATAGTCCGGCCCAAGCACCCCCCGAATTTTCCGCAGAGGCGCCCCATGCTCCGCAACTCCCTCGTCACCGTGTTCGGCGGCTCCGGCTTCATCGGCCGCTACGTGGTCCAGAAGCTGGTCGAGCAGGGCGCGCGGGTGCGGGTGGCGATCCGCCGTCCGGATGAGGGCCTGTTCCTCAAGACCATGGGCGCGGTCGGCCAGGTCGAGCTGGTGCAGGCCAATATCCGCGTGCCGCGCTCCATCGCGGCGGCGCTGAAAGGCGCTGATTATGCCGTCAACTGCGTCGGCATCCTGCAGCAGGGCGGGCCGCAGAGCTTCGCCGCCGTGCAGGCTTTCGGCGCCGAAGCGGTGGCCAAGCTGGCCAAGGATGCCGGGGTGAAGCAGCTTGTGCATGTCTCGGCCATCGGCGCCGATGCCGATAGCGCGTCGGGTTATGCCACCAGCAAGGCGGCGGGCGAGGCCGGGGTGAAGAAGCAATTCCCCAGCGCTGTGATCCTGCGCCCCTCGGTGGTGTTCGGCCCGGAGGATGATTTCTTCAACCGCTTCGCCACCATGGCTTCCCTGGCCCCGGCGCTGCCGCTGGTCGATGGCGGCCACACGAAAATGCAGCCGGTCTATGTGGCGGATGTGGCGGAAGCGGTGCTGCGCAGCCTGACCCGGGCTGATGCCGCCGGCCAGACCTATGAGCTCGGCGGCCCCCAGGTCTACAGCTTCAAGGAGCTGATGCAACTCACGCTCAAGGAAATCGGCAAGTCCCGCCTGCTGCTCCCCGTGCCGGGCGCGGCGCTCAAACCCCTGGCCTTCGTGCTGGAAATCCTGCCGCTGCCGTTCCAGGCGCCGATCACGCGGGACCAGATCGAGCTGCTGAAGGCCGACAATGTGGTGGCGGACGGCGCCAAGGGGCTCAAGGATCTCGGCATCGAGGCGACCGCGGCGGAAGCCGTGTTGCCGAGCTATCTGATCCGCTTCCGCCGTGGCGGTGGCAAATTCGAGCCGCGTTTCAGCTAGGCTGGCGCCGCCCGATTGTATGCGTACAAAGCCCGGCTCTGCCGGGCTTTTTCTTGGGCATTTCAAGCATATTTATTGAAAAACCAACAAATAAATTAATACCGTTCCGGACCTATTGCTAAAGCAGCAACCCCCCATATACCCCCTCGGGGAGTCACCTGGGGGTGCGAAATAAAATTATTAGTCACGAATGCTGACCTATCGGCGTTTTTTTGCTTGCGGAGTCGCGAGCAGGACAATAAAAGCTTAAGCGAAGCCCGGCGGACCCCTTCTTGGGGTGTCTGCACGGGCTTTTGCCGCCCCGGTGCAACTCGTTGAGCACATCCCCCAGGCTGGCAGCCCCGCAAGACCGGGCGGATCGGCCAGGACGGCCCTGCCCCGAAGACCAGGAGTCCCCGGCCATGGCCGAGAAGATGCTGAAATTCGTTTCCCTCGCCCAGTCGACGCCCGAGAAGCGCGCGGCGGCGGAACGCGCCAAGGATTTCGGCGAGATCTACCAGGAATTCGCGGCCGAGAAGGCCGGCCAGCAGGCCTCGCGATGCTCGCAATGCGGCGTGCCGTTCTGCCAGGTGCATTGCCCGCTGCACAACAACATCCCCGACTGGCTGCGCATGACCGCCGAGGGAAGGCTGGAGGAAGCCTACGAACTCTCCTCGGCCACCAATACCTTCCCGGAAATCTGCGGCCGCATCTGCCCGCAGGACCGGCTCTGCGAGGGCAATTGCGTCATCGAGCAGTCCGGCCATGGCACCGTCACCATCGGCTCGATCGAGAAATACATCACCGAGACCGCGTTCGAGAATGGCTGGGTCAAGGTGCCGAAGCCGTTTGGCGCGGAACGCAGCCAGAGCGTCGGCATCATCGGCGCCGGCCCGGGTGGCCTCGCCGCTGCCGAGCGCCTGCGCCGGCTTGGCTATCAGGTGCATGTCTATGACCGCTACGACCGCCCCGGCGGTCTGCTGATCTACGGCATTCCGAATTTCAAGCTGGAGAAGGAAGTGGTGGAGCGCCGTTCGGCCCTGCTCGCCGAGGCCGGCATCCAGTTCCACATGAATTTCGAAGTCGGTCGCGACGCCACGCTGGAAGACCTGCGCAAGAAGCATGATGCGGTGCTGATCGCCACTGGCGTGTACAAGGCGCGCGACATCCAGGGGCCGGGCTCGGGCCTTGGCAATATCGTGCCGGCGATGACCTACCTCACGGCGTCGAACAAGACCGGCCTCGGCGACAGCGTGCCGGATTTCATCAGCGGCGCGCTGGATGCCAAGGGCAAGCGCGTCACCGTGATCGGCGGCGGCGACACCGCGATGGATTGCGTGCGCACCGCCATCCGCCAGGGCGCGGTGAGCGTGCATTGCCTCTATCGCCGCGACAAGGCCAACATGCCGGGCTCGATGCGCGAAGTGAAGAATGCCGAGGAAGAAGGCGTCGAATTCTCCTGGCTCACTCTGCCGCGCGCCTTCCATGGCGAAGGCAATGTCACCGCCGTGCGCATCGGCAAGATGAAGCTCGGCCCCATCGATGCCTCGGGCCGCCAGAGCCCGGTGGAGATCGAAGGCGCCGATTATGATCAGCCGGCCGACTTGGTCGTGAAGGCTTTGGGCTTCGATCCGGAAGACCTGCCGACCCTGTTCAAGGCGCCGAATCTGGAAGTGACGCGCTGGGGCACGGTGAAGGCCAATGCCCGCAGCCACGCCACCAGCCTGCCCGGCGTGTTCGCCGCCGGCGACATCGTGCGCGGTGCGTCGCTGGTCGTCTGGGCGATCCGCGATGGCCGCGAGGCGGCGGATTCGATCCACACCTATATTCAAGCCAAGGCCGCGCCGAGCGCGCAGGCCGCTGAGTAAGAAGGAGGCCATTAGCCATGACGAACTCCGGCGAAAGCTTCATTGAGCACTACAAGAACGAGGCCGCGCGGCTGGCCGCCGAGGGCATGTACAGCCCCATGGATGAGCGCGATGCCTGCGGCGTCGGCCTGGTGGCGGCGCTGGACGGCATGCCGCGCCGCGACGTGGTGGTGGCTGGCATCAAGGCACTGAAGGCGGTGTGGCACCGCGGCGCGGTCGATGCCGATGGCAAGACCGGCGACGGCGCCGGCATTCACGTGCAGATCCCGCAGGATTTCTTCCGCGAGCATGTGCGCCGCACCGGCTTCGAGCCGGGCGAGGGCAAGCTCGGGCTGGGCCAGGTGTTCCTGCCCAAGACCGATCTCTCGGCGCAGGAAACCTGCCGCACCATCGTTGAGACTGCCATTCTCGACTTTGGCCACGGCATCTATGGCTGGCGCCAGGTGCCGGTGAACGCCGCCATCATCGGCGAGAAGGCCAACGCGACGCGTCCCGAAATCGAGCAGGTGCTGATCGAGAACCGCTTGGGCAAGGACGACAACGAATTCGAGCGCGACCTGTTTCTGATCCGCCGCCGTATCGAGAAGGCGGTGCTCAACGCGCATATCACCGAATTCTACATCTGCTCGCTTAGCTGCCGCAGCGTGATCTACAAGGGCATGTTCCTGGCCGAGCAGCTCGACAACTTCTATCCCGATCTCAAGGACGAGCGTTTCGTCTCGACCTTCGCGATCTATCACCAGCGCTATTCGACCAACACGTTTCCGACCTGGCGGCTGGCGCAGCCCTTCCGCATGCTGGCGCATAACGGCGAAATCAACACCGTGCGCGGCAACATCAACTGGATGAAGAGCCACGAGATCAAGATGGCCTCGGAGGCATTCGGCGAACATTCCGCCGATATCAAGCCGATCGTCCAGTCGGGTTCATCGGACTCCGCCGCGCTCGACGCGGTGTTCGAGGTGCTGGTGCGTGCCGGCCGCACCGCGCCGATGGTCAAGACACTGCTGATCCCGGAAAGCTGGTCGAACAAGACCACCATGCCGCAGGCGCATCGCGACCTCTATTCCTACGGCAACTCGGTTATGGAGCCGTGGGACGGCCCGGCGGCGATCTGCGCCACCGATGGCCGCTGGTGCGTCGCCGGCCTCGACCGCAACGGCCTGCGCCCGCTGCGCTACACCATCACGTCCGACAAGCTGCTGGTGATCGGCTCCGAAGCCGGCATGGTGCCGGTGGCGGAAAGCCGCGTGGTCGAGAAGGGCCGCGTCGGCCCGGGCCAGATGATCGCGGTGGACCTGAAGAAGGGCCGCCTGTTCAAGGACCGCGAGATCAAGGACCGGCTTGCCGCCGAGCAGCCCTATGGCGAATGGGTCAAGGGCATCTCGACGCTCGACAAGATCAAGGAAGCCACTCCGCCGGGTCCGAGCTTCGACCGCGACGCTTTGCGCCGCGCCCAGCTTGCCGGCGGCCTGACCTTGGAAGACATGGAGCTGATCCTGCAGCCGATGGCGGAAGACGCCAAGGAAGCGGTGGGCAGTATGGGCGACGACACGCCGATTGCCGTGCTCTCGGAACAATATCGCGGCCTGCATCATTTTTTCCGCCAGCAATTCAGCCAGGTCACCAACCCACCGATTGATAGCTTGCGCGAGAAGCGGGTGATGAGCCTGCGCACCCGCATGGGAAACCTCTCCAACGTGCTGGACGAGGATGCCCAGCAGGTGAAGATCCTGCTGTTGGAAAGCCCGGTGCTGACCAATGCCGATCTCGCCAAGGTGCTGAAGTATACCGAGAACACCACAGCAAAGATCGACACGACCTTTGCCGCCGATGGCGGTCCGAGTGCGCTGCGCGATGCGATCAAGCGTATCCGCTCGGAAGCCGATACGGCGGTGCGCGGCGGTGCCGCGCATCTGGTGCTGACCGACGAGGCGCAATCGGCGGAGCGTGCCGCGATCCCGACGATTCTGGCGGTTGGCGCCGTGCATAGCCATCTGGTGCGTGCCGGCCTGCGTACCTTCACCTCGATCACCGTCCGCTCCGGCGAGGCGCTGGACGTGCATTACTTCGCTGTGCTGATCGGCGTCGGTGCCACCGCGATCAACGCCTATGTCGCGGAAGCCAGCCTGGTCGACCGCGTCAACCGCGGCCTGCTCGGCAAGCTCACGGCGGAAGAAGCCACCACCCGCTACAAGGAAGCGGTGGATGGCGGCCTGCTCAAGGTGATGTCGAAGATGGGCATCTCGGTCGTCTCGAGCTATCGCGGCGGCTACAATTTCGAGGCGCTCGGTCTGTCGCGCTCGCTCGTCGCCGATCTTTTCCCCGGCATGCCATCGCGCATTTCCGGCATCGGCTATGATGGCTTGCAGAAGAAAGTGCTGGAACTGCACAAGAAGGCATACCGCCAGGATGTGGTGGCGCTCCCCGTGGGCGGCATCTACCGCTACCGCCGCGGCGGCGAGGCCCATGCCTGGGAAGCCAACCTGATCCACATGCTGCAAACGGCGGTGGCGTCCGAGAATTATGCGCTGTTCAAGAAGTATACGCTCGGGCTTCGCGATCTGCCGCCGATCTCGGTGCGCGACCTGCTGGAACTGAAGCCGGCGGGACAGAAGATTCCCATCGAGCAGGTGGAATCGGTCACCGAGATCCGCAAGCGGTTCGTCTCGGCGGCGATGTCGCTCGGCGCGCTCAGCCCGGAAGCGCATGAGACGCTGACCATTGCCATGAACCGCATCGGCGCCAAGTCGGATTCCGGCGAAGGCGGCGAGGCACCGGAGAATTTCAAGCCGCGCCCGAATGGCGACAACGCCAATTCGGCGATCAAGCAGATTGCGTCCGGCCGCTTCGGCGTCACCGCCGAATACCTGACCAATTGCCGCGAGCTGGAAATCAAGGTGGCGCAGGGTGCCAAGCCCGGCGAGGGCGGCCAGTTGCCCGGCTTCAAGGTCACCGAGCTGATCGCCAAGCTGCGCCATGCCACGCCTGGCGTGATGCTGATCTCGCCGCCGCCGCATCACGACATCTACTCCATCGAGGATCTGGCGCAGTTGATCTACGATCTGAAGCAGATCAACCCGGAAGCGCAGGTCTGCGTCAAGCTGGTGTCGGAAGCCGGCATTGGCACCATCGCCGCCGGCGTCGCCAAGGCGAAGGCGGACGTGCTGATGATCTCCGGCCATGTCGGTGGTACCGGCGCCAGCCCGCAGACCAGCGTGAAATACGCTGGCACGCCGTGGGAAATGGGCCTGAGTGAAGTCAACCAGGTGCTGACGCTGAACAAGCTGCGGCATCGCGTGAAGCTGCGCACCGATGGCGGCCTCAAGTCGGGCCGCGACATCGTCATCGCCGCCATGCTGGGTGCCGAGGAATACGGCGTCGGCACGGCGGCCCTGGTGGCGATGGGCTGCATCATGGTGCGCCAGTGCCATTCGAATACCTGCCCGGTCGGCGTCTGCACCCAGGCCGATGCGCTGCGGCAGAAATTCGTCGGCACGCCGGAAAAGGTGGTCAACCTGTTCAGCTTCATCGCCGAGGAAGTGCGCGAAATTCTCGCTTCCCTTGGTGTGCGCAGCTTGAACGAGATCATCGGCCGCACCGACCTGCTCACCCAGGTGAGCCGTGGCGGCGCGCATCTTGATGACCTCGACCTCAACCCGATCCTGGCGCAGGCCGATGCCGGCGATTATGCCCGCTACTGCACGCTGCAGGGCCGCAACGAGGTGCCCGACACGCTCGACGCCCAGATGGTGAAGGATGCGGCGCCGGTGTTCAGCCATGGCGAGAAGATGCAGCTCGCCTACAATATCCAGAACACCCACCGCGCCATCGGCACGCGTCTGTCCTCGCATGTCACGCGCAAGTTCGGCATGAAGGGGCTGAAGCCCGGCCATATCTCGGTGCGCCTCACCGGTTCGGCTGGCCAGTCGCTCGGCGCGTTTGCCGTGCAGGGCATCAAGCTGGAAGTATTCGGCGATGCCAACGACTATGTCGGCAAGGGCCTCTCGGGCGGCACCGTGGTGGTGCGTCCGGCGCCGTCCTCGCCGCTGGTCGGCCAGACCAGCCGCAACACCATCATCGGCAACACGGTGCTCTACGGTGCCACCGGCGGCAAGCTGTTCGCCGCCGGCCAAGCCGGTGAACGCTTCGCGGTGCGCAACTCGGGCGCTACCGCCGTGATCGAAGGCTGCGGCTCGAATGGCTGCGAATACATGACCGGTGGCCGCATCGCCATCCTCGGGGCTGTGGGCGACAACTTCGCCGCCGGCATGACCGGCGGCATGGCCTTCGTGTTCGATCCGGACAACACGCTGCCGATCCTGATCAACGACGAAAGCGTGGTCTACCAGCGCCTTGCGTCGAGCTATTGGGAAGGCGTGCTGCGCGGCATGATCGAGGAGCATATCCGCGAAACCCAGTCGGCCTATGCCGCTGAGATGTTCAGCGACTGGGACAACATGCGCCAGCGCTTCTGGCAGATCTGCCCGAAGGAAATGCTCTCGCGGCTGGAGCATCCGCTCTCGGATGCCCAGGCGGCGAAGCGGGCGTAACGCGCCACGCATCATGCGAAATGGAAAACGCCGCCGGAGCAATCCGGCGGCGTTTTTCGTTGTCAGGCCTGGCAATAATAACACGTGGATGCCCCGGCCAAGCCGGGGCATGACGTTTTTTATGTTTTACTGTCATTCCCGCGCAAGCGGGAATCCCATTTCCATGACGACAAAATGGCCCCCCCCGCTTTCGCGGGGGTGACGAAACAATAGACGACAACAACAAGAAAAACCGTCATGCCCCGGCTTGGCCGGGGCATCTACGAGTTTCCGCTTTCCGAATCACTCACGCCGCGCTGGCGCCATACAGCGCCGTGCTGAGATATTTCATGCCGCTGTCGCAGGCGATGGTGACGACGGTCTTGCCTGCGCCGAGGCGTTCGGCCAGGCGCAGCGCCACCAGCACGTTGGCGCCGGTCGAGGTGCCGGCGAAGATCGCTTCCTCGCGCGCCAGGCGGCGGGCCATTGCCATGGCGTCGCTGCTGGAAACCGGCGCGATCTCGTCGGCGAGGTCGGGCCGCCAATGCGGCATCACGAAGCCCGGCCCGGTGCCTTCGATCTTGTGGCTGCCGCTTAGGCCCGCCGACAGCACGGCGGATTCCGCCGGCTCGATGGCGGTGACATGCATATGTCGATTCAGTTCGCGCAGCCGGGTGCCGATGCCGCGCAGGGAGCCGGCGGTGCCGACGCAATGCACGAAGGCATCGACGCTGCCGCCGCTCTGCTGCCAGATTTCGTCGGCCATCAAGCCATAGGTGGCGAACACGGATGTGTTGTTGAACTGATCAGTCCAGTGGCTGCCCGGCAGCGCTGCTGCGATCTGCCGCGCGGTTTCTATCATTTCCAAGGTCAGCGCCCTGGTGGTGCCGCCGGTCGGGCTATGTACCAGTGTCAGCCGTGCGCCGAGCGCCGCCATATGGTCGCGCTTCTCCTTCGAGAAGGCTTCCGAAGTGACGATTTCCAGCGGGATGCGTTTCGCGGCGCAGACGAAGGCGAGCGAAACGCCGGTGCTGCCGCCGGTATATTCGACAACAGCCCCGCCTGGCTTGAGGCGGCCATCGCGTTCGGCCGCCTCCACCATGGCCAGCGCCATGCGGTCCTTCATGCTGCCGGTCGGATTCTCGTATTCGAGTTTCAGCAGCAGCCGCGCGGCGCCAGGCTTTTGCAGGCGGGCCAGCGGCACCAACCGGGTGCCGCCGATGCAGTTCAGCATGGTCATCAGGTAAGCATCGTCAGTGGCGGCTCAGGCGAAAATCCGCCACAGGATCACCAGCATGCCGACCACGCCGCCGAAATAGGCCAGGGTGCGCGCCCAGGGAATGCCGGCGGTATAGACCACGGCATGCACCAGCCGGGCGAAGAAAAAGAGCTGCGCGCCGGCGATGGTCATGGCGTCATGCTTGCCGGCGACATGGGCCACCAGCACCAGGGCGGCAAACGGCACCAGATTCTCCACCATGTTGAGATGGGCGCGGTGGGCGCGACCGATCCAGCCCTGGCCGGCGGGAAAATCCTCGCGGTTGCCGGCCACGGTGTAGAGCCCGCGCTGCACGATGAAGCCGAGCGTGTAGGGGAAGGCGAGCAGCAGGCAGAGCAGGGCCGACAGGGCCAGCATGGTCAGTTCGGTGGTCATGGTATTCTCCTTTGCTGTGTCACAGGTGATCAGGCGGCTTGGCGCAAAGGCGCCGGCATATAGGTGCAACTGCCCTGGGCCAGCACTTCGCCGGCGGCGTTGCGGGCAATCGTCTCGGCGAACAGGATGCTGCGGCCCTTGCGCGCGATGCGGGCTTCGGCGCTGGCGCGGCCTGCGAGATGCGGCTTGTAGTAATTGACCGCCAGATTCACCGTGGCAACGACAAAGCCCTGTTTCATCGTCGTCACCATCGCCCAGCCGACGGCGGTATCCATCATGGTGGCGAGGATGCCGCCATGCAGGCCGCCCATCGGGTTGGTCAGTTCCAGACGATGATCGAGCCCGATGCGGGCGAAGTCGGTCTGCACATCCTCCAGCACCATGCCGAGATGGCGGAAGATCGGATAGACGGCTGCCGCTGCCAGCAAACCGTCGCGGCGATCCGGCGTCAGCATGGCTGTATAGGGATGTGGGCTGCCGTCATCGGGGGCCAGCGGCAGGCGCGGCATCTGATCAAGGAATGACATGGCTAAGACCTCCCTGTTATTTCAGTTGGCAGGCTGCAGCGCAGCAGGCTTCAATACTGTGGCGGCGGTGTGCAGGATGCCGTGCAGGGTCTCGCGGCTGGCGCCGCTTTTCGCCAGCACCATCAGGCCATGCACCATGCCGACAAGGTAATCGGCGAGTGCGGCAGGGTCGGCATCGGTGGCGATCTCGCCGCGCGCGCGGGCATTATTCAGGGCATGGCGGAAGGCGGCTGCCATATTGGCAAGATGGGCGCGCACCCGCTCAGCCACCACGGCGTCATGCGGCGCCAGCTCCAGGGTGGTATTGGCCATCAGGCAGGCGCGGCGCTCCGGGTATTGCACCAGGAAGTCGATCACTCCCATGGCGGTGTCATGCAACGCCGCCAGCCCGGCATCGGGGGCCTTCAAGGGGGCCAGAAGCTGCGCTTCCAGCGCGGCGCAATACTGGTCCAGGGCAGCCAGGAATAACTGGGTCTTGTCGCCATAGGTGTCGTAAAGGCTCTGGCGGCTGATGCCCATCGCCGCCACCAGCTCGCTCATGCCGGTATTATGGAAACCCTGGCGCCAGAACAGCTCCATGGCGCGGAGCAGCGCATCGTCGGTGTTGAAGCTTTTCGGGCGGGCCATGGCTGCTAGAATAGGAATTCCAGAATGATCAGTCAATAATAATATCCTGTTGCAATCAGTCAGAATCCGGCGCAACTTGCGGTTAACCATGTTCGAGGGGGAGCAGAATGCTTAAATCCCACAACCCGCCGGACGCGATGGCGCCGGCCGGGGCTTATAGCCAGGGTATCGAAGTCCATCCCGGCGCCCGCCTGCTGTTCATTTCCGGTCAGGTCGGCACTGATGCCTCGGGCCGCACCGGCATCGGCATCCTGGAGCAGGCGCATATGGCCTGGGCCAATCTGGGCGCGGTTTTGCGCTCTGGCGGCATGGAGCCGAAGGATATCGTCAAGCTGACGGTGTATTACGTCGGCAGCCTGGACATGAACGACGCCATGCGCAGCGCGGTGAATGCCATCCGCAACCGCTTTCTCGGCGATCATAAGCCGGCCTCCACCGCCCTGGTGGTCAGCCGCCTGATGCGGCCCGACTGGCTGATCGAGATCGAGGCCATTGCTGCCCGGCGCTGATGCGCCGGGAGTAGGCTGGGCAGCCCGTCGCTGATGCGCCGGAATCTATTGCAAGTCGAATACCTTACCTAGGGTAAACCGGGGGCCTTGGTGCCGGGGCGGCGTTCCACTATACTCCCCGGACTATGCCCAGCGACGATGCGTCTATAGCCAAGCCGGCGGATGGTTCCTCAACCCCGCCGGCCCGCCGCCAACCTCTCCCCCACCCCGATACAGCCCTCGGTACTGGCCCCGGTACGGCCTCCCCCGGCCCGCGCCGGCGTGGGAGCGCGTGATGCCGCTCTCTGCCGAACTGGCCCTGATCGTCGCGCTGATCCTGCTCAACGGCGTGCTGGCGCTCTCGGAACTCGCCGTGGTTTCGGCACGCAAGACCCGGCTGCAACTGCTGGCCGCGCAAGGCAATGCCGGTGCTGAAGCGGCGCTCAAACTGGCCAACGATCCGGGCCGTTTTCTGTCCTCGGTGCAGATCGGCATCACGCTGGTCGGCATCGCCGCCGGTGCCTTTTCCGGCGCCACGCTGGCCGACCGCCTCAGCCTCTACCTGATGACAACCTTCGGCTGGCCCGAAGCCTGGGCCGATGGCATCGCCTTCGCCGCCGTGGTTTCCGCCGTCACCTATCTGTCGCTGATCGTCGGCGAACTGGTGCCGAAGCAGATTGCTTTGCGCAATGCCGAGCGCATGGCGATCCTGGTGGCGCGGCCGATGACCGTGGTGGCGCGTATCGCGTCGCCGGCGGTGAGCCTGCTGGATGTTTCCGCCCGCCTGGTGCTGCGCCTGCTCGGCGCGAAATCCGATACCACCGAACAGGTGACGGAAGAAGAGATCAAGACCCTGGTGGCGGAAGCCGAAAGTGCGGGCGTGGTGGAGCCGGCGGAACGCGCCATGATCGCCGCCGTGATGCGGCTTGGCGATCGCCCGGTGCGCTCGGTGATGACGCCGCGCACGGAAATCGACTGGATCGATCTTGATTCAGCCTTGCCGCGCCAGCTTGCCACGCTGCGCGGTTCGATCCATGCCTGCTTGCCGGCCGGCCATGGCGGCATCGACCATGTGCATGGCCTGCTGCTGGTGAAGGATGCACTGGACGCGGTGATTGATGGCAAGCCGCTGGAACTGGCGCCGCTGGTGCGCCCGGCGCCGATCCTGCCGGAAACCGCCGATGTGCTGGAGGCACTGGAGCAGCTTCGTCATGCGCCCACCGGCATCGCCCTGGTGGTGGATGAATTCGGCACGCTACAGGGCGTCGTTTCCGCCGCCGACATCATGGAAAGCATCGTCGGCGAACTCGCCACGCCAGAAGGTCCGGTGGAGCCCTGGCTGGTGGCGCGCGAGGATGGTTCCTGGCTCATCGACGGCCTCACGCCGCGCCATCACATGGCCGACATGCTCGGCCTTGTGCTGCCTGAAGGCGAGGATGATTACGATACCGCCGCCGGCTTCGCGCTGGCGCGTTTCGGCTCGATCCCGCAGACCGGCGACCATGTGGAATGGAAAGGCTGGCGCTTCGAGGTCGTCGACATGGATGGCCGCCGTATCGACAAGCTGCTGGCCTCGCGGCTCGACGCGTAATAATCAGCTATTCGTCATGCCCGGCCTTGAGCCGGGCATGACGATTTTATGTTTTATAACTCGGATCGAGACGGTCGAGCTTGCGTAGCAAGGCCGGCCAGGCGAGCTGGCCGCCACCGCCGCCATGGGTGACTTTCCTTGCTGCTTCCGAGATGCCGGCGACGATGGCCGGATCCACCGCGCGCAAGGCGGCGCCGCCGCTTTGCGCCAACACCTGCGTGGCACAGGCACGTTCCAGCACATAGATGCCGAGGAAGGCATCGGCGATACTGCGGCCGACGGCGAGCGTGCCGTGATTGCGCAGCAGCATGGCATTGCTGCGGCCAAGATCGGCGACCAGGCGCTGCTTCTCGTCGGGGTTCAGCGCCACGCCTTCATAATCGTGATAGGCAAGCTGGACATAGGGGAACAGCGAGGTCTGGCTGATCGGCAGCAGGCCGCCTTCCTGCGCCGACACGGCAACGCCGGCCGGCGTATGCAGATGGATGACGCAGCCGGCATCCTCGCGCGCTTCATGCACGGCGGAATGGATGGTGAAGCCGGCCGGATTGATCGCGGTCGGCTCGTCGTCCACCACGTTGCCGTGGATATCCACCTTCACCAGACTGGAAGCGGTCATTTCCTCGAACATCAGGCCATAGCGGTTGATCAGGAAATACTCGGGACCGCCATCGCCTTCACTGGCCGGTACCCGGGCGGAGATATGGGTGAAGATCAGGTCATCCCAGCCATACAAAGCCACCAGCCGGTAGCAGGCGGCGAGGTCGATGCGGGTCTGCCATTCGGCTTCCGACATGCTGCGGCGATTCGTGGAACTGCTGCCACCGGCACTGGCGAGGCTGGCGATCTGGCCCATGCGTATAACCCTCCCTGTTTCACGTCAGTCTGAGCCGACTGTCGGACAAAGGGAAGATGGCGTTTGGGCAAAAAAAAGGGGCCGCAACGATGTTGCGGCCCAAGTCTAGGGAGGAAACGCCCGAGAAGGGCATGCAGCAAGCCGGGAAGCGTTGCTGCGATGCACAATGTATCCCTGAGCATGGTGCGGCGCAAGAGGAATTTTGTGAAAAAATACTAATGGGCCAAGTGATTGTTTTTGTGCATCTATCTAAAAATTACGGCAGTGTTGCTGTCCTGCAACAGGTGTAGGGTTATGCTGCACTAGCGAAGGCTGTTGCCGGGGAAATCTTGCATGTAAGAAAAAGACTTAGCCGGAATTTAGGCAGTCGCAGGGGCTGCCTTATTTCCAGGCAGTGAGCCAGGCGGGAAAATCGTCCGCTGCCATGGGTGGAGCGATCAGGTAGCCCTGCACCACGTCGCAGCCCAGCCTGAGCGCGCAATCCCAGTCCTCCTGGCTCTCGATGCCCTCCGCCACGGTGCCGATTCCTAAGCTGCGGGCGAGGCGAATCGAGGAGGCCATGATGGCGCGGGCGGCCGGATCGGCGGCGGCGCCGGTAACGAAGCGGCGGTCGATTTTCAGTTCGTCGAAGGGGATGCGCTGGAGCTGTTCCAGCGAGGAATAGCCGGTGCCGAAATCGTCGATGGAGAGGCCGAAGCCCTTCAGCCGCAGCCGCGTCACCACTTCCAGCGCCGGCGCCAGATCCTGGATCAGGCGGCTTTCGGTCACTTCCAGCAGCAGGTCCTCGGCCACCAGGCCATGGCGCGCGACGGCAGCGGACACCTGATCGGGCAGTTTCAGCCTTGTGAGATCGGCGGCGGAAATGTTGATCGCCATCTGCAGCCGGTGGCCGAGCTTATGCCAGCGCACCAGGGCTGCCAGCGCCTGTTCCAGCACGGCATCGAACAAAGGCTCGGCGGCAGAGCCGGTTTCGGCGATCGGCACGAAATCCGAGGGCGGGATGACGCCGCGGCTGGGATGCTGCCAGCGCGCCAGGGCTTCCACGCCCACCACGCTGCGTTCGCGCAGCGAAATCTTCGGCTGCACCGCGATGCCGATATCGCCGGCACGCAGCGCTTCCAGCAGATCGTCCTCGCTCACCGGCAAGAGCGGCGAAACCGGCTGTGCCGGCCGCTGGCCGGGCTTGAGATGCGCCAGCACCGCATCCATCTTGGCGCCGGTGAGCGGCTTTTCCACCACGCCGATGATGTTCAGTTCATGGGCGCGGGCCAGCGTCTCGGCGGTGCGCAGCAGCCGGGGATTCTCGCCCGAAATCAGCGCCACCTGGCCCTGGAAATGCCGCGCGGCGAGATGCCGCAGCACCTCGATGCCATCCATCACCGGCATGTTGAGATCGAGCAGGATCAGGTCGACCGGGCGCTCGGCATTGGCCAGCGCTTCCAGCGCCTCCTGGCCATCGGCATAGGCGCTGCAATGGCCGATGCCATAGCGGCGCAGATAGGCCAGGGTCACGTCGCGCATCAGCTTGGTGTCGTCCACCACCATGACTGACAGCGAAGCGGGATCGAACCCGGACAAAACCAACCCCCAAGCCAGAGCAACGGAAAAGGCCGCCCCAGCTTAGACAAAAGCCGGATGCGGCGCTGCCGTTAAATGCGCCCCTGGTGACGCTAACGTCAAGTCATCGGGCGCTAGCGTGACTGGGAATGATATTCGTCGTTGGGTAGCATTTCGATGGCGGCGGCCATGCGGTTCGACATGTTGAAAAAGCTCGCCGTGGCGGCGATGTCCCAGATGTCGCGGTCGTTCCAGCCGGCCTTGCGCAGGGCGGCACGGTCGGCCTCCACGATCTTGTCCGGTGTCTCCGTCAACTTGGCGGCGAAATCCAGCGCCGCGCGCATCTTCGGGCTCAGGTCGGCGACACGGTAATTCATCACCATCTGCTCGCCGAGCTTCGGGTCGCCGGAGAGCGCGCGCACCGCCGCGCCATGGGCGGTGAGGCAGTAGTAGCAATGGTTGATCGAGCTGACCACCACGGCGATCATCTCGCGCTCGAGCTTGGAGAGGCCCGAAGGCGCCAGCATCAGCTCGTTATACATCTCGGTGAAGCCGCGCAGCTTCTTGGCATCGAAGCTGTAGCTCAGCAGCACATTCGGCACGAAGCCGAGCTTCTCGTCGCATTTCGCGAAATACGCCTGGGTCTCCGGCTCCAGCTTGGCGCGGGGCGGCACCGGAATGTTAAGCGCATGCGGCTTCGGCGCTTTGCTCTTGCTTTTACCTGTGGCGGTTTTGGCCATGATGTTTCCTCCTGGATATGGCCAAAGCCTAGAAGGTTTCCGGTTGCGGCGGAAGCGGTGGGGCAAAGGCTGGCGCGGTTCACGCCTTTATTGTCATGCGCGGACTTGATCCGCGCATCTCAGCCAGATGGCCAAAGATGCCCGGGTCACTGTAAGCGCGCGAACGCCATACGGCGTTCGTGGGCGCACAGGCCCGAAGGGCCTCGGCGGGCATGACGGCTTATGGATAGTGGAAGCCTCAGGCTTTATCGAAACCCTGGCGGAATCCGCCGACCTGGCCGCGATGGCGCAGCAGGTGGTCGGCGAGCACGCAGGCCATCATGGCTTCGCCCACCGGCACGGCGCGGATGCCGACGCAAGGGTCGTGGCGGCCCTTGGTGAGAATATCGGTCTCGGCGCCGAAGCGGTCGAGCGTGGCGCGCGGGTTGAGGATCGAGGAAGTCGGCTTCACCGCGAAACGCACCACGATATCCTGGCCCGATGAAATGCCGCCCAGGATGCCGCCGGCCTGGTTGCTGCTGAACAGTGGCTTGTTATCGGGCCCAAGGCGCATCTCGTCGGCATTTTCTTCGCCGGTGAGTTCGGCCGACGCCATGCCGGCGCCGATCTCGACGCCTTTCACGGCATTGATGCTCATCATCGCTGCCGCCAGCTCGGCATCGAGCTTGCCGTAGATCGGCTCGCCCAGGCCCGCCGGTACGCCGGACGCCTGCAGTTCGACAATGGCGCCGACACTGGAGCCATTCTTGCGGATGCCGTCGAGATACTCTTCCCAGGCCATGGCGGCGGTGGGATCGGGGCACCAGAAGGGATTCTGCGTCACACTGTCCCAGCGCCAGTTGGCGCGGTCGACACCCATCTTGCCGATGCGCACCAGGGCGCCACGGATCTGCACGGCATCGCCAAGGATGGATTTCAGTACGCAGCGCGCCACCGCGCCAGCGGCAACGCGCGCCGCCGTCTCGCGCGCGGACGAACGGCCACCGCCACGGTAATCGCGGATGCCATACTTTTTCCAATAGGTGTAATCGGCATGGCCGGGACGGAATTTGTCCTTGATCTCACCGTAATCCTTGCTGCGCTGATCCTGGTTTTCGATCAGCAGCGAGATCGGTGTGCCCGTTGTGCGGCCCTCGAAGGTGCCGGAGAGAATCTTCACTTCATCGGGCTCGCGGCGCTGCGTCACGAAACGCGAGGTGCCGGGCTTGCGTTGATCCAGCCAATGCTGGATGTCGGATTCGGCAAGCGCGATGCCCGGCGGCGTGCCGTCGATGACACAGCCGAGCGCCGGGCCATGGCTCTCGCCCCAGGTGGTGACGCGGAAGAGCCGGCCGAACGTATTATCCGACATCAGTCCGCTTTCTTGCCGCCGAGGCTCTGCAGCAATTCGGCGACGGCCGGCGCCTGATCCACCGCCACCATGCCGACGCTGTGATAGCCACTGTCGACGTGATGCACTTCGCCGGTGACGCCGCCGCCGAGATCGCTGAGCAGATAGAGGCCGGAGCCACCAACTTCATCAATGGTGACATTGCGGCGCAGCGGCGCGTTGAGTTCGTTCCACTTCAGGATATAGCGGAAATCGCCGATGCCGGAGGCGGCCAGCGTCTTGATCGGGCCGGCGGAGATGGCATTGACGCGGATGCCGCGGGGCCCAAGATCGGCGGCGAGATAGCGCACGCTGGCCTCGAGTGCCGCCTTGGCCACGCCCATCACGTTGTAATGCGGCATCACGCGCTCGGCGCCGAAATAGGTCAGCGTCACCGCCGCGCCGCCCTCGCTCATCAGCTTCTCGGCGCGCGCCATCAGCGCCGTGAAGGAATAGCAGCTCACATTCATGCTGAGCGCGAAATTCTCCGGCGAGGTGTCGACATAGCGGCCCTTCAGCTCTTCCTTGTCGGCATAGGCGATGGCATGCACCAGGAAATCGAGCTTGCCCCATTCCTTCTGCAAGGTGGCGAACACCGCATCCATCGAGGCGGCATTGGTCACGTCGCATTCCATGGTCAGCTTGGCGCCGATCTGGGCGGCCAGCGGCTCCACGCGCTTCTTCAGCGCATCGCCCTGGTAGGTGAAGGCCAGTTCGGCGCCCTGGGCGGCCACCGCCTTGGCGATACCCCAGGCCAGCGAACGGTCATTGGCAACGCCCATGATCAGGCCACGGCGACCTTGCATAAGGTTACCGGCATGGGGGGCTTGCGGCTGGGACATTGCCTTCCTCGACTTATCTGAAAACAGCATAAAGACCCTGCTGCCTGCGACGCGACGCCGCAGGCCGGGCGGATAGGGCAAGATAGCCGAAAAGCGCCTGCCGCGCCAACCGTCGCCGGGGGGTGATTTAGCTTTGATTTCCGCAGTTTTCCGGGTTTGATACTGCGGCTCTAGCCCGGCTTGCCGGCTTTTGCGGCACAGGCGCATAAGCGAATGTTCATAGAGCTATCGCTTGGCAGCCGGAACCCATCTTGGCACTGATCATCCTGCGCGAGCATTGGTCATGGGCATTGGCTTGCCTAAGATTACAGCGCAGGGGTGCGTGGTACAGAAAACAAGGAACACGACTATGCAGGCGGTGAGTGGCGGCGGAGCGGTAAAGAGCGGTCTCGGTATTCCGGTGATGTTGCGCATCATGGCGATCATCGCCGTGGCAGTCGGCAGCCTGTTCACCCAGATGCTGCTGGATGAGTTCGACCAGCGCGACCATGTCATGCAGGAGCGCCGCATCGCTTTGCGCCACCTGGTGGAAGTGGCCCACACCGTGGTCGAGTCCTACGCCAAGGAAGCCACTGCCGGCAGCATGACGGAAGCCGCCGCCAAGGAAGCGGCGCTGAAGCGGCTGGAGGCATTGCGCTACGAGAAGAACGAATATTTCTGGGTCAATGACATGGCCCCGGTGCTGCTGATGCACCCGTTCTCCAAGCAGCTCGTCGGCAAGGATGTGTCGACCAATGCCGATCCCACCGGCAAGCGGCTGTTTGTCGAGATGGTGCAGGTGGTGCGTGCCCAGGGCGGCGGTTTCGTCGATTACATGTGGCCGAAGCCCGGCCTGGATAAGCCGGTGCCGAAGATTTCCTATGTGAAGGGCTATGCCCCCTGGGGCTGGGTGATCGGCTCTGGCGTCTATATCGACGATATCGAGGCCGAGGCGAAGCAGTCCCTGAAAGATGCGATCATTGCCGTCAGCATCAACTGCCTGGTGCTGATCGTGCTCGGCTTCCTGCTGGCACGTTCGGTGGCCAAGCCGCTGCATGATCTCACCGGCGCGATCCTGAAACTGGCCGAGCGCCAGTGGCAGACGGCGGTGCCGCATGTCGCCAAGCGCGACGAGATCGGTGCCATCGCCCGTTCGGTGCAGGTATTCAAGCAGAATGGCCTGGAGAATGAACGGCTGCAGCAGGAGGCGGATGAACAGCGCCGCCAGGTGGAGGAGCAGCGTGCCGCCCGCGAGGCGCGCGAAGCCAAGGCGGCCGAGCAGATCGCCGACCTGGTGCAGGCGGTGGCGCAGGGCGACCTCAACCGCCGCATCAACGAGGCCGACAAGGAAGGCTTCCAGCTCACCGTCAGCAAGCAGCTCAACTCGCTCACCGCGACGCTGCAGGGTGTTACCAGCGACCTCGCCCGCGTCATGCGCGCGCTCTCCGAAGGCGATGTCGGCCGCCGCATTACGGTCGAGTATCATGGCGTCTATGGCGAATTGAAGGAGTCCGCCAACACCATGGCGGAACGCTTAAGCGAATTCGCCCGTCGTCTGGCGCATTCGGCGAACCAGTTGCGCGATGCCGCCGCCGATATTTCCAGCGGCTCGGAAGATTTGGCGCAGCGCACCGAAAGCCAGGCGGCAACGCTGGAAGAAACCGCTGCGGCGATGCACGAAGTCACCTCCACGGTGAAGCAGAATGCCGAGAACGCGCTCGCCGCCGACCGGCTTTCCGCCGAGGCACGGCAGACCGCGCTGCGCGGCGGCAATGTCGTCGGCGATGTCGTTGGCGCCATGGGCAAGATCGAGGACAGCGCCCGCAAGATCAGCGACATCATGGCTCTGATCGACGAAATCGCGTTCCAGACCAACCTGCTGGCGCTGAATGCTTCGGTGGAAGCGGCGCGCGCTGGCGAAGCCGGCAAGGGTTTCGCTGTCGTGGCGCAGGAAGTGCGCAGCCTGGCGCAGCGTTCGGCCAATGCGTCGAAGGAAATCAAGGCGCTGATCAGCCAGTCCAACGCTCAGGTGAAGACCGGCGCCGACCTGGCCAATCAGGCCGGCGGCGCGCTGGAAGACATCACCGGCGCGGTGCAGAAGGTCACCAGCATCATCAGCGAGATTGCCTCCGCTTCCGGCGAGCAGTCGCGCGGCCTGGATGAAGTGAACAAGGCCGTCACCAACATGGACGAAATCACCCAGCGCAATGCCGCCCTGGTGGAGGAAACCCATGCCTCGGCCCAGGCTTTGGCCAACCAGGCGCAGGAACTGGCCGAACTGGTCGGCTTCTTCAAGCTGGCGCAGCAGACCTTCGAGCAGCGCACCGCGCGGCGCATCGAGACGCGGCCGGGCGACCATGTGGTGCTGAACGGCAACCAGTTGCCTTTGCGCAACTGGAGCGCCATCGGCCTGCTGATCGGCCCCTTGAGCAGCGTGCCGGCAATCGGCAGCAATCTGGCGCTCACCGTGGTGGTGAACACGCCGCAACAGGTGTTCCGCTTCGCCGCCGATGCCCAGGTGGTGCGTGTGGATGGCAATTATGCCGGCCTGCGCTACACCTGCGGCGACGCCGACATGGCCCAGGAAATCCGCGCCTATTTCGCGGCGGAACGGTGAGTCTTCCTGGTCGTCATCGCCGGACTTGATCCGGCGATCTCACGCAAGGCGGGCAGAGATCCTCGGGTCAAGCCCGAGGATGACGATACTATATTCTCGTCATGCCCGCACTTGATGCGGGCATGACGTTTGTTTTACAGCTACGCCGCCGCCAGCATCCAGGCTTCGGCCGGCGGGGCCTTGCCGTCCAGCATCGCGGCATAGACGCGGGCGAAACCATCCGGGCCGTGGCCGGTGCTGACTTTCAGCCAGGCGGCGGCGGCGCGCACAAAAGGCCGCCAAGCGGCATCGATGCGGCTGTTCAGCCCCTCGCGGCCCCATTCCTGGCCGCGCACTTTCAGCCGGTCCGGCGCGAAGAACAGCACCGGCTTCGCACCCGGCAGGTCGGCCATGCTGGCGCGCTTGTCGCGGTGTGAAAGGCCGACCATCAGGCTGAATCTCATGTTGTCGCGGAAATGCCCATGCAGCGCGTTGCGCACCGGGCCGTTGCCGGCCATGTCGACGAACACGGCAGGTTTCGTGGCATCCAGGCTGTTGAGGGCATCGTAGCTCACCGCCGCGTCATAGCAGCCGAGCTTTTCTACGAAGCCACGATTGCTCTCGGCGGTCAGGCCGATGATGCGCGGTCGCGCCGCGCGCTGGCTGGCGGCATGGGCCAGGGCGAAGGCGGTCTTGCTCGAGGCGCTGGAAATGATCAACTGCGTCGCGCCGAAATAGCCGGCATCGGCCAACTGGTCGTCGATCAGGAATGACGTAACGTAAAGCGGCTTCAGCAGTGCCTGCAGATCCTCGAAAGCGGCTTCATAGCCCGGATCGGCGGCGCAGCGCGTATAGCTGTTATAGGCGGCGGCCAGCCCGGCGCGGTGTTCGGCGGTCTCAACGAAACTCGCCGGCGTGATGCGGCCGGGCTTCAGCGTGGCGTGGCTGCCCATCGGCCAGTAGCCATAGATGCGCTCGCCCACGGCCAGGCCATCGCAGCGGCTCTCGGCGATGTCGGCGAAACCCCAGACCGGCACGCGGCCCCAGGCCGGGTCGGCGGCGGGATAGAAGCGCCAATAGGCCATGCTGTCGCCCATGGCGGCGTAGGTGATGTTGTTGGCGGTGAAGGCGAAGCGGTCGATGCGGAGGCGGATTTCGCCGTCATTGAGCGGCGGCAGCTCGTGTTCGACAATCCGCGTTACCGCGAGGTCACCGCGCGATACCTCGAAATCCCAGGCTTTGTGAATGCCGGCTTTTGCCATGGCGCTTCCCCTGTTTTTTTAGGAATCGTCATGCGCGCCGAGGCCCTTCAGGCCTGTGCGCCCACGAACGCCGTATGGCGTTCGCGCGCTTACAGTGATCCGCGCATCTTTGGCTACTGGCATGAGATGCCCGGGTCAAGCCCGGGCATGACGAACTTGCTCAACGCGCATGACGCCGGGGAAGGAGCTTAGCCCAGCAGGCCCTGCAGCTTCATGGCGATGCCCATGTTGCCCTTCACCTTCAGCTTGCCCATCATGAAGGCGGTGGTGGGGTCGAGGTCGCCACTGGCCAGGGCAAGGAAATTGTCCATCGTGATGGTGATGGTGCAATCGGCCTCGGCATCCTCGTTCGACACGGTGTTGTTCACGCCGTCGACGAACACCACGCCGTCGCTGCCGAAATCGAACTTCACCGTGGCGTTCAGGCCGCTGCCGGCGGCAACGCGGCTGGAGAGGTTCTGGGTGATCTGTTCGAGCGACATGGCTTCCTCCCTGAAGTGACCCTTGAACGGTCGCGCAAGCTACCTTGACGTTTACGTTAACGTCAAGGTAGCTTCTTGTTAAATAACGATGTGGGAGGAGCGGCCAGGATCATGGCGGGCTATCAATCGGTTTTTCGCCCCGGCCTGTTCAGCGGCCAGGTGGTCATCGTCACCGGCGGCGGCAGCGGCATCGGCCGTTGCACCGCCCATGAACTCGCCAGCCTCGGCGCCACCGTGGCGCTGGTCGGCCGCAAGCAGGACAAGCTCGATAGCGTGCTGGCGGAACTGCGCCAGGATGTGCCCGGCGTGGTGGCCGGCGGCTGGAGCTGCGATATCCGCGAGGAGGCCACTGTGGCCGCCACCGTGGCCGCTATTCTCAAGCAATTTGGCCGTATCGACGGCCTGGTGAACAATGCCGGCGGGCAGTTTCCGGCGCCGCTCAGTCAGATCAATCAGAAGGGCTGGGAAACCGTGGTGCGGAACAACCTTACCGGCGGTTTCCTGATGGCGCGGGAATGCTACACGCAATGGATGGCCGATCATGGCGGCGCCATCGTCAACATCATCGCCGATATGTGGGGTGGCATGCCCAATATGGGCCATAGCGGCGCCGCCCGCGCCGGCATGCTGAATTTCACCGAGACCGCCGCCTGCGAATGGGGCGTGAGCAATGTGCGGGTCAATGCCGTGGCGCCGGGCTGGATCGCCTCGTCCGGCATGGACACCTACCCCGACTGGATGGGGCCGGTGATCCGCTCGATGCGCGACCGCGTGCCGTTGCAGCGCTTAGGGAACGAGGCGGAAGTCTCTGCGGCCATCCTGTTCCTGCTCTCGCCGGCCGCCGCCTTCATCAGCGGCTCCTGCATCCGCGTCGATGGCGCGGTGCCGAATGCGCGGCCGAATTATCAACTGCCGAAGCATGCCAAGTCGCAGGAATTCCCCGGCTTCCACCGCGCGGTGACGCCGAAGGTGCTGCAGGAGGACTAGAGCGTGGCGATCATCGAGTCCCGTATCGAGCCCGGCTCGGAAGCCTTCCAGCGCAACCGCGCCGAGATGCTGGCGCTGATCGAGCAGTTCCGTGGCCTGGAGCAGCGCGTACGCGATACCTCCAACGCCAAGCTGCCGGTGTTCCAGAAGCGCGGACAGCTCACGCCGCGCCAGCGCGTTGCCCATCTGCTCGACCGTGGCTCGCCCTGGCTGGAAATCTCGACGCTCTCCGGCCTCAACATGCATGACGACGATGGCGCCGAGAATATCATGGGCGGCGGCGTCATCGCCGGCATCGGCTTCGTCTCCGGCGTGCGCTGCATGGTCACGGCCTCCGACAGCGGCATCAAGGGCGGCACCACGGCGCCGATGGGCCTGGCGAAATCGCTGCGGGCGCAGGAAATCTGCCTCAAGAACAAGCTGCCGCTGATCAGCCTAGTGGAATCCGGCGGCGCCAACCTGAATTACCAGGCCGAAATCTTCGTCGCCGGCGGGCAGAATTTCGCCAACATGGCGCGCCTGTCGGCCATGGGCATTCCGCATGTGACGGTGGTGCATGGCTCCAGCACGGCGGGCGGCGCCTATCAGCCGGGCCTTTCGGATTACGTGGTGGTGGTGAAGAATCGCGCCAAGATTTTCCTCGCCGGGCCGCCGCTGCTGAAAACCGCCACCGGCGAAATCGCCACGGATGAAGAACTCGGCGGCGCCGAGATGCACACCACGATTTCCGGCGTGGCGGAATATATGGCCGAGGATGATGCCGATGGCCTGCGCATCGCGCGCGAGATCATGGCCCGCATCCCGTGGAACGAACGGCTGGCGCCGAATCAGGTGAAAAGCTTCCGCGAACCGCGCTACAACCCGGATGAGCTTTGCGGCGTGGTGCCGGTGGATTACCGCAAGCCCTATGACGTGCGCGAGGTGATCGCGCGGCTGGTGGATGATTCCGATTTCGTCGATTTCAAGCCGCTTTATGGCACCCACACGGTCTGCGGCCAGGCCAGCATCCATGGCGAGGCCGTCGGCCTGATCGGCAATAACGGCCCCATCGATGCACAGGGCGCGGTGAAAGCCGCGCAGTTCATCCAGCTCTGCGACCAGGCCGACATGCCGCTGGTTTTTCTGCAGAACACCACCGGCTACATGGTCGGCAAGGACGCTGAGCGCAGCGGCATCGTCAAGCATGGCTCGAAGATGATCCAGGCCGTGACCAACGCGCGGGTGCCGAAGCTCACCCTGCATATAGGCGCCTCGTTTGGCGCCGGCAATTACGGCATGTGCGGCCGGGCGTATGATCCGCGCTTCATCTTCGCCTGGCCGAATAACCGCATCGCGGTGATGGGGCCGGAACAGGCTGCCGGCGTGCTCGCCATCGTGGCGGAAGAAAAATTCCGCCGTGCCGGCGCCGAGCCGGACACGGCGATGATCGAGGGCATGCGCCAGAAGGTGATCAAGCGCATGGAAAAGGAAAGCACGGCCCTGTTCGCCACCGCGCGGCTCTGGGATGACGGCCTGATCGACCCGCGCGACTCACGCCGCCTGCTGGGCTATTGCCTCTCGATCTGCCGCGATGCCGATAGGCGCGTGCTCAAATCCAACACCTTCGGCATTGCCCGGATGTAATCACGATAAAAAACAGGGACCAGAGGAAACGACGATGCAGTTGACCCATGAGCATGAAGAAATCCGCAACAACGTAAAGAAGTTCATCGAAACGGAAATCAATCCGAACGTGGATGAGTGGGAGCGTGACGGCATTTTCCCGGCGCGCGAATTGTTCATGAAAATGGGCAAGCTGGGCTTTCTCGGCATCAACAAGCCGGAAGCCTATGGCGGCCTCGGCCTGGATTATTCCTATCACATGATGATGGTGGAGGCTTTGGGCCACACCCATTGCGGTGGCGTGCCGATGGCGATTGGCGTGCAGACCGATATGGCGACGCCGGCTTTGTCACGCTTCGGCTCGGATGAACTGCGCAAGGAATTCCTCGCGCCCGCCATTGCCGGCGAAATGGTCACCTGCATCGGCGTGTCGGAAGCCGGTGCCGGTTCGGATGTCGCCAGCATCAAGACCACGGCGAAGAAGGATGGCGGCGACTACGTCATCAACGGCGGCAAGATGTGGACCACCAACGGCACCCAGGGCGACTGGATGTGCCTGCTGGCCAATACCGGCGAAGGCCCGGTGCATCAGAACAAGTCGCTGATCATTCTGCCGCTCAAGACCAAGGGTGTCAGCATCGCGCGCAAGCTCGACAAGATGGGCATGCGCTCATCCGACACGGCGCAGTTCTATTTCGACGATGTACGCGTGCCGCAGCGTTACCTGATCGGCCAGGAAGGCCATGGCTTCGTCTACCAGATGATGCAGTTCCAGGAGGAACGGCTCTGGGCGGCGATTTCCGGCCTGGCCGCCAAGCAGCGCTGCATCGACGACACCATCGACTATACCCGCCAGCGCAAGGCTTTCGGCCAGTCGATCCTGGATAACCAGACGGTCCATTTCCGCATGGCGGAATTGCAGACCGAGGTGGAACTGCTGCGTTCGCTCTGCTACCGCGCCTGCGATTTGATGCTGAAGGGCGAGGATGTGACCATGCTGGCCTCGATGGCGAAGCTGAAATCCGGCCGCCTGGCGCGCGAGATCACCGACTCCTGCCTGCAATATTACGGCGGCATGGGCTTCATGAACGAAACCCTGATCAGCCGTGCCTATCGCGACACGCGGCTCGGCTCCATCGGCGGTGGTGCCGACGAGGTGATGCTGTCGATCGTCGCGAAATACATGGGCATCATGCCGGGCAAGAAGAAGTGACATGAATACACTGCTGCTGGAACGCAGCGGGCCGGTTTTGCGTATCACGTTGAACCGGCCCGAGGTTAAAAACGCCATGTCGGCGCAGATGGTGCAGGAACTTGTCGCGGCTTTCACTGAAGCCCGCGACGACGATGGCATTCGCGCCGTGCTGCTGCGCGGGGCCGGCGGCGCCTTCTGTGCCGGCGGCGATATCAAGGACATGGCGGGGTCTTCCGCACCAGAGGCCGTGCAGGCGCGCAACCGCGCTTTCGGCGCCATGCTGGAACTAGCCGATCAATGCCCGAAGCCGGTGGTGGCCCTGGTGGAAGGCCCGGCGATGGGCGGCGGCTTCGGCCTTGCCTGCATCGCCGATGTGACCATTGCCGAGGTCAAGGCCGGTTTCGCCATGCCGGAAGTGAGCTTAGGGATTCTGCCGGCGCAGATCGCGCCTTTCGTGGTGGCGCGCATCGGCTTCACCCAGGCGCGGCGCTTGGGCGTCACCGGTGGCCGCATCGATGGCCGTGAAGCCGTGCGTATCGGTCTGGCGCATGAGGTGGCCGAGGGTACGGAAGAACTGGAAGCCAAAGGCCGTGCGGCGCTCAAGGCCATCCTGCGCTGTGCGCCCAATGCGGTCGCCACCACCAAGGCGCTGATGCGGCGTAGCCAGGGTGGCGATCTCGGCGCCACGCTGGATGCGGCAGCGGCGTCGTTTGTCGCCGCGCTGGGCAGCGTCGAAGGCCGCGAAGGCACCAAGGCGTTCGTTGAGAAGCGCAAACCGGATTGGGCGGCAGAGGTATAGGGTAACAACATGCCGGCATTCGACACCATCTTGATTGCCAATCGCGGCGAGATTGCCTGCCGCGTAATCCGCTCGGCGCGCGCGCTGGGCTACCGCACGGCGGCGGTCTATTCCGAAGCCGATGCCGGGGCACCGCATGTCATGCTGGCCGATAGCGCGCGCTGCATCGGCCCGGCCGAGGCGCGGCAAAGTTATCTCAATGCCGATGCGATCATCGCCGCAGCCAAGGAAATGCGCGCCGGCGCGGTGCATCCGGGCTATGGCTTCCTCTCCGAGAATGCCGATTTCGCCGCCGCCTGTGCGGCAGCCGGACTGGTATTCATCGGCCCGCCGGCATCAGCGATTGCCGCCATGGGCAACAAGGCTGCCGCCAAGCGCCGCATGATCGAGGCCGGCGTGCCTTGCGTGCCGGGCTATCAGGGGGCTGACCAGTCGGATGCGGTGCTGCTGGCAGAGGCCAGGCGTATCGGCCTGCCGGTGATGGTGAAGGCGGCAGCTGGTGGTGGCGGGCGCGGCATGCGCCTGGTGCAGGAGGAAAGCGCGCTGCTGGCGGCGATCCAGGGCGCGCGTTCGGAAGCGGAGAATGCCTTTGGCTCGGCTGAACTCATTCTCGAAAAAGCCGTTGTGGATGGCCGCCATGTCGAGATACAGGTCTTTGGCGATAGCCATGGCAATGTGATCCACCTCGCCGAGCGCGATTGCAGCGTGCAGCGCCGGCATCAGAAGGTGATCGAGGAAGCGCCGTCGCCGGCGGTGAATGCCGATCTGCGCGCCCGCATGGGCGCGGCGGCGGTGGCGGCAGCCAAGGCGATAGGCTATGTCGGCGCCGGCACGGTGGAATTCCTGCTCTCGGCCGAGGGCGAGTTCTACTTTCTCGAAATGAATACCCGCCTGCAGGTGGAGCATCCGGTAACGGAAGCCATCACCGGGCTGGATCTGGTGGCGTTGCAACTGCGTGTCGCGGCGGGCGAGGCGTTGCCGCTCAAGCAACAGGATGTGGCGCTCTCCGGCCATGCCATCGAGGTGCGGCTCTATGCCGAGGCACCGCATAAGGGCTTCCTGCCACAGAGTGGCGTGCTGGATGTCTGGCAGCCGCCCCAGGCAGAAGGCATCCGCGTCGATCATGGGCTGCGTCCGGGCCAGGAGATCACGCCATTCTACGATCCGATGATCGCCAAGATCATCGCCCATGGCGCCAGCCGCGAGGCAGCCCGCCGCCGCCTGATCCGCGCACTGGAGGAAACCGTGGCGCTCGGCATTGAGACCAACCGCAGCTTCCTTCTGGATCTGCTGCGCCATGACGGTTTTGCTGCCGGCGCCGCCACCACGCGCTTCATCCCGCAGCATTTCGAAAAACCGGAGGCTCCCGAGGCTGATGCGAAAGCCATCGCCTTGGCGGCAGCCTTGCTCTATGAGCGCGATGCGGCAAAGTTCGGCCATGACGCGGCCGCTGCCTGGTCGAGCAACAATGTGCTGGCCTCGCCCTTCGATCTGCGGCTCGGCGATGATGGCACGCCGCAACGCGGCAGTATCGCGCCGCTGAAAAATCGCGGCTATCGCGTCACGCTCGGCGATGCGGCGATAGCGGTGGAGCTGACGGCTGCGGACCGGGCGCGGCTGGATGGCGAAGAGGCCGGCTTTGCCGCGCAGTTCCGCCGCGATGACCTGCTGCTGAAACTCGGCGCGCTGGACCTGGCTGTGCGCGATGCCACCTATGCGCCGCGGGGCGGCGAAGGCGGCGCCGGCGATACCGAATTGCGCGCGCCGATGAACGGCAAGATCGTTGCTGTGCTGGCGCAGCCCGGCGATGCCCTGCGCAAGGGCCAGGCGGTGCTGATCCTGGAAGCGATGAAGATGCAGCATGAAGTGGCAGCAAGGCTGGATGGCCAGTTGGAAAGCCTGGCGGTGAAGCCCGGTGATCAGGTGGCGACGCGGCAATTGCTCGCCGCGCTGAAGCCGGCGTGAGCCAGGCCGATGGCTGTCAGTATTCGCCCTGCCCGGCTTGAGGATCTCGAAGGTTATCTCGCCTGCCTCGACCGTGTGGCCCGCGAGCGTATCTATATCGCTTTCACGGCAGCACCCTCGCCACAGCAAGCACAGGGCTTCATGGCGCAGATGCTGAAGCGGCGACTGCCTTTCGTGGTTGCCGAGGCGGTAGCGGAAGGTATCGTCGGTTGGTGCGACATCTATGCCGAGCCGGATAGCGATCAGCGCCCCGGATTCGGTCATGTCGGGCGCCTCGGCATGGGCCTGGATAGCGGGCATCGCCGCCAGGGCCTGGGCGAAGCCATGCTGCACGCCGCGCTGGACCAGACTGCCCATTGCGGCATCGAGCGGGTGGAATTGCAGGTCTATGCCTCCAACGCACCGGCCATCGCGCTTTACCGTAAGTTCGGCTTCGAGACCGAAGGCATGAAGCGACGGGCGCGCAAGATCGATGGCCGTTACGACGATATCCTGATCATGGCACGGCTGCGGCCGCCGCAAGGCTAGCAGCGAGCCAGGATTAAACTGTGGGAACGATCATGCAAAAGCACTCGCCCTATTTCACCGCCGACCATGATGCCTTCCGCGACCAGCTCCGCCGCTTCGTGGCGAAGGAGCTGGAGCCTTTCGCCGACGCCTGGGACGAAGCCGGCGAATTCCCGCGTGAGCTATACCGCAAGGCCGCTGAATTCGGCCTGCTGCAACTGAATTTTCCGGAAGAATACGGCGGCGTGAAAGCCGACCGGCTTTATGCCGTGATCGTCGGCCAGGAACTGGCGCGCTGCGGTGCCGGCGGTGTCTGTGCCTCGCTCTTGAGCCACACCATCGGCGCCCCGCCGATCGCCAAGCTCGGCTCGGATGAAATGAAGGCGCGTGTGCTGCCGGAAATCCTGGCCGGCGAAAAGATTTCCGCGCTCGCCATCACTGAACCGGGTGGCGGCTCCGATGTTGCCAACCTGCGCACTTTGGCGCGGCGCGAGGGCGATTATTACATCGTGAAGGGCGAGAAAACCTTCATCACCTCAGGCATGCGCGCCGATTACTACACCGTGGCGGTGCGCACCGGTGGCCCAGGCATGGGCGGCATCTCGCTGCTGCTGATCGAACGCGATACGCCCGGCTTCACGCGCACGCCGCTGAAAAAGATGGGCTGGTGGGCCTCCGATACGGCAACGCTGCATTTCGACGATTGCCGCGTGCCGGTGGCAAACCTGATCGGCGCCGAGAATGCCGGATTCCTCGGCATCATGATGAACTTCAATGATGAGCGGCTCGGTCTGGCCTCATCCTGTGCCGGCTTCGCCCGCGTCGCCTATGATGAAGCGGTGGCCTATGCGCAATTGCGCGAGACCTTTGGCAAAAAACTGATCAAGCACCAGGTGATCCGCCACAAGCTGATCGACATGGCGCAGCGTATCCATGCCACCGAGGCGATGCTGGAAAACATCGCCTGGCGGCTCGATCAGGGCGAAAGCCCGGTGGCGGAATTGTGCATGCTGAAGAACCAGGCGACTCAGACGCTGGCCTTCTGCGCGGCGGAAGCGGTGCAGATTTTCGGCGGTGCCGGTTTCATGCGCGGCGCCAAGGTGGAGCGCATCTACCGTGAGGTGAAGGTGAATGCCATCGGCGGCGGCGCCGAGGAAATCATGAAGGACCTCGCCAGCCGCCAGATGGGCTGGTAATCCACAACACAAAAGCATGCTTTCGCATGCGGACAACGATACTCGCGATGAGAAAATACGAGCGCAAAATACCTACCACTGGCTACTGGCTATTTATTTGCAACACGGACAAGTGGTCGGCCGACGAGTTTCTCAGAGAATATGGTAAAACTCTTTATTACCGCGCCTCTGTGCATCATAGGGATGAATTTCAGGCTGGTCAGTATGGTGTCCTACGACTGAATAAAGATAGGCGTTCAAAAATCAAGCGTGGCGGTCGTCCACCGTTACACGCTGGCATCTATGCAATTGTGGAGGTACTTGGAAAAGCAGAATTCCGCATCGACACAGACTCTAAGTTTTACGCAGACGTAGCAGATGCAGAGGAGGCGGTATGGAGAGTGCCTATTCGAGTGGTTTCCAATCTACTTGATGAACCTGTTCTTGCGTCAAGATTACCTGCAGTACCAGTGTATCAATACATTCACAGCCCTCTTCAAACATCTTCCATTCCTTTAGAAGGGGAGGCTTTTTTTCATATTCTCATGCTGGCGGACAAGAGAGATGCTGCTCAAGAAGCGATTGATTGCATCAAAACGGGTTCAGGTTTGGCGAGTGTTGAAAATTATCTCCAAGATGAAACGCCCCAGATAAGAGAAAGAATTAGCCGACAAATAGAGCGCGGGCAAATTGGCTCGATGATTAAAGAAAAACGATCGGGCCGCTGCCAAATTTGCGAAGCGTTGGGGCGTGATCCAGTATCATTTATAGATAGTAATGGTAGGAATTTTGCCGAAGCACATCACGTCATTCCTGTTCACCGTTTAGAACGAGGGTCTTTGGCTGCTTGCAATATCATGGTGCTGTGTCCGAACCATCATCGTCAGGCACATTTCGGTCGTTTCTTGATCGAGCAAGACATGGCAGACCATTGGCTTGTAAATCTGGATGGTAAAAAATTGAAGATCGACAAGACAGTATTCTGAATCTGAATGCCATCGGCGGCGGCGCCGAGGAAATCATGAAGGACCTCGCCAGCCGCCAGATGGGGTGGTAGGGCAGGCTCAGCCCACTGAATCGTACTGGCGGTTCTTGTCCAGCCAGTCCTCGGCGCGGTTCACAAGCTGCTGGATGGCCGGGCTCTGCTCCGGCTTGTAGCGCTGCACGAAGTCGCGCAGCAGCCGCGCCGCTTCCGCCGACTGGCCTTTGTCGTGGAAGCTGACCGCGTGCATATAGCCGGCATTGGCCACTGTCTCGCGCAGCTTGGTGTCGCGGGTATCGCCATAGCGCGTGATGATATCCTGGTAGGCGGCGATGGCTTCGTCATGCATGCCGATCACGGTATAGATCACGCCCTTGGTCAGCAGCACGGTGGCGATGCCACGGCTGCGCTCCGGCTCCGGCTTGGCTTCGGCGGCGGCGATCTGCTTGTCCAGGTCGCTGATGGATTCCTCGACCTTGCCTCGGCTCTGGCGCAGGCCGATGGCGTTGGCCTTGGCCGACATGGCATTGGCGGCGAGGTCGCGCAGGCTGTTTTCCTTGGCGTCGCCGAAGCGGGCGCCCACGGCATCAAAGGCAGTGATGGCAACGTCGTAACGCTGCAACTGCACCAATGCCTGGCCGCCCAGCAGCCCGGCGCGTGCGGAAACCTCGCGCATCTGCAGCGCCGGGCGTTCGCCGGTCTTGCGCAGAGCGGCATCGCAGAGCGGCAGCACTTCTGCCGGTCGCTTCTGCCGGAACAGGATAAGCGCCTTGTTCACCTGCGCCCTGGCCACCGCAAAAATCACGGCATCTTCCGTGCGGCTGTCGTACTGGCCGATCAAGCGGTCATAGAGCGCCATGGCCTGGGTCTGCTGGCCCATGCTGTCGAGCATCGACGCCTGGTTGCCGAGGGCCTGGGCGGCATAGGAAATGGCCTGGCGGGTGCCCGAGAGTGCGCCGACTTCGGCGGTGCGCGCGAAGCTGGCCACGGCTTCCTGTCGCCGCTGGTTTTCCGCCAGCAGCACGGCCTTGCGCCAATGGGCTTCGGTCACTTCCTGGCGCACGTCATTGTTGCTGTTGCTGCCATGGCTGCCGATCACCGCGTCATAGGCTGCCAGGGCATCGTCGGTCAGCTTGCGTTCGCCCAGGCTCTGGCCCAGGCGGATGCCCAGCTTGGCGCAGGCAACGGCCAGCGGCACGGTGGCAATCGGCGCAGGACAAAAGCGTTCCATCGCCTGGCGGTAGGTCTGCTCACCCTGCAGCCGCTCGCCCAGCGCCACCTGCGCTTCGCCGGTATAAAGCTGCCCGGTGGCAACGGCGCGGCGCTGGGCCGGCTCGACATCATTACCGTAAAGCCGCGCCAGCTCCTGATAGGCGGCGATTTCCTCGCGGCGCTGGCCAAAGGCCTTGTGCAACTGGCCCTTGTTCAGCCAGGCCAGCGCCAGATCGTTGCGCGCCGAACTGGTGCTGGTGTCACCCCATTCGGTGAGGATGCGGTTATATATTGCCAGCGCCTCGCCGAATTGCTGCGCACCGAAATACAGGCCGGCCTTGCGCATCTGGTTGGTGATCTTGATGCCGGGCATGACGGCCATGCGCGTGGCATCGTCATAGGCCTTGGCCTGGGCTTCCTCAGTCGTGGTCAAGGCCCGGCTCTTGACCTGGCTGGCCATTGGCGGTGGGGTGGTGGGTGTCGGAACCGGTGCCTGGCTGGCGCTCGTGACCGGCGGACTGCCGGACGGCTGGTTGGTCTGGCAGCCGGTCAGGGCAAGCAGCAGGACCGCGGCAGGAAGCCAAGCGAGGCGGATCTTGGTCATGGCGATCACGGCGTTTGAGGCGATCACAGCGTCAGGGCATTTTCCCCTTCAAAGTAGCGGATACGCCATGGTGTTGCAATTATTGGAAGATGAATTCCGGGGAAACTGGGCGTAGAGAATGCAGATAACGAATTTACCCTTTGGCACCACCGACTGGTCGGATGTGCCGGTCACCGAGCATAAGGGCGAAACCGGCATGGCCTATTGGCGCACGCGCCAGTTCGGCCCGATCCGGGTGCGCCGCGTCGATTACACGCCGGGCTACCTGGCGGACCATTGGTGCGTGAAGGGCCATATCCTGTTCGTGCTGGAAGGCGAGCTGGTGACGGAGCTGGAGGATGGCCGCGTTTTCACCATGACCGCAGGCCAGAGCTATCAGGTCGCCGACAATGCCGAGCCGCACCGCTCGCGCACGGCGGTGGGCGCTAAACTGTTCATCGTCGACTGATCAGGCCGGCTTGGCGTGGCCGCCATTCGGCGCGGCCTTGCCGGTGGTTGCCGGCTTCTCGTCGGCGCGCAGGCGCGTAGCGGAAAGCTCGCCGGTCTGCTCCAGGATCGGATAGGCCACCGCCGTCAGGTGGCTGTTGATGCGCTTGAGGTCGCGGATCACGTCGAGATGGATGGCGCTGGTCTCGATGCTTTCGGCACGGCCGGCGGCAAGGCGGCGGTAATGATTCTCGGCGGCCATGCGCTCGGCCTCGCGCAGAGACGCCTTCTCCTGCAGCAATTGCCGCGCCAGCTTGGCGTCGCTGGCCATGAACACGTTGCAGGCCATCTGCAGGTTGCCGGCGACACGGGCATGGAACTCGGCCAGTTCCTGCATGCCCTCAGGCGAGAAATGCAGGCGATGCTTGATCTTCTTCGCCGCCAGTTCCATCAGGTTCTTGTCGATGATGTCGCCGATATGCTCGAGATTGGTGGTGAAGGTCAGCACATCGACATAGCGGCGGCTTTCCTCGGCATCCATCTCGTGGTTCGAGAGCTTGGTGAGATAGAGCTTGATCGCCTCATGCAGCTTGTCGACCTGGTCATCGGCCTGTTCCACCGCCTTGGCCAGCCGCGCATCGTCGGTCTTGAACACGGTGATGGCGTCATCCAGCATGCGGCTCACGGTATCGGAAAGCCGCAGCGTTTCGCGCGCTGCAGCGGCCAGCGCCACGGAGGGCGTGTCCAGCGCGCCGGAATCAAGGTAGCGCGGCTTGGTGCTGTCTTCCGCGGTCGGCGCATCGGGGAGCAGGCGGCGGCAAAGCAGTTCGACCTGGGCCAGCAGCGGCAGGAACAGCAGCGCCAGCGCCAGATTGAACGCGGTGTGGAAATGCACCGCCAGGCGCGGGCCTTCCAGGCCCAGCGCGCCGAGCCATTGCGGCACGAAGGAGAGCAGCGGCAGCGCGATCACCACGCCGATGGCGCGCATCAGCAGGTTGCCGAGCGGCGCGCGCCGCGCGGCAGGCGTCTGGCCGGCCGTGGCGGCGAACGGCGCCACGGCGCCGCCGATATTGGCGCCGAGCACCAGGGCGAGCGCCAGCGGCACGGAAATCGCCCCGGCGGAAGCCAGGCCGACCAGCATCAGCACGATGGCAAGGCTGGAATGTGCTGCCCAGGTGATCAGCGCGGCCAAGGCCACGGCGAGCAGCGGTTCCTGCGCCAGCGGCGCCATCACGGTGGCGAAGGCGGAGGCATTGCGCAAAGGCTCGGAGGCGGCAACGATCAGGCGCAGGGCCAGCAGCAGCAGGCCGAAGCCGATGAACAGGCGGCCGACATGGCGGCGATTGCCGCTTTCGGTGGAGAGGAACAGGCCGACGCCGATCACCAGGGCCAGCGGCCCCATCCAATGCAGGTCGAGCGACAGCAGCTGCGCCGCCAGCGTGGTGCCGACATCGGCGCCCAGCATCACCGCCAGGGCGGCGGCGGGGCCGATCAGGCGGCGGCCGGCGAAGGAGGCAACCAGCATCGCGGTAGCGGTGGCCGATTGCAGCAAAGCGGTGACGCCGATACCGGCGGCGAAGGCGGAAAAGCGGTTGCGGGTGGCACTGCCGAGCAACCGGCGCAGCCGGGCGCCGAAGGCGCGGGTCATGCCGGTGCGCACCATGCGCACACCCCACAGCAGCAGGGCAATGCCGGCGGCAAGGTCGAGCAACAGAGCGGTGGCACCCATCAGGCGGTGGACTCCTCAGGACGAAAAGTGAAGGACAGGGCCAGGTAGATCAAACAGGCGGAACCCGGCACGAATCCATTGTTACAGTTTTATTACACCCAAAAGTCATTAGCACAAAAGCAATTTACAAACCCTTTGCGGCGCAAAAATGGCTAGTGTCCGCCGGATGGCTGAGGGGCGGCCCAGTAACGGTCGCGGGGGCGACTGGAGGTCGGCGGCGGGCCGATTCATGGCTGCAACCGGCATGAGGCGCTCGACGTGGTTCGTGCGCAATACGGCGGACAAACCCTGAATGGTTGATAAAACAGCCACTTGTTTTTATGCTGGCCGGCAATCATCGCCAGAATTCCAACATAACCGGGCCAATGCGAACCGTCGGATCCAACCGCGATACCACTGAAAAGGCCATTCGCGAAGCGGCCATCAACATCATCGCACGTCATGGCTTCAAGGCCGCCAGCCTGCGCATGATCGCCAAGGAAGTCGGCATCCAGGCCGGCTCGCTCTACAATTACATCAAGAGCAAGGAAAGCTTCCTGTTCGAGCTGCTGCGCGATCATCTGCAGTCGATGATCTCGGAATACCAGGAGCGCACCGCGAACGAGAGCGATCCCTACAAGCGGCTGCTGATCTATATCGACATCCACCTGAATTTCCATATCCACCGGCAGATGGAAGTGTTCATCGGCAATATGGAGCTGCGCAATCTCTCCAAGCCGCATTACAAGACCATCACCGGCCTGCGCGATGCCTATTCCAACCTGCTCACCGGGCTGATCAAGGAAGGCAACAAGACCGGCCTGCTGACTGTGGAGGATCCGCGCGTCACCACCTTCGCCATCATCTCGCTGCTGTCCGGCGTCTGCTACTGGTACCAGCCGGGCGGGCGTCTGTCGGAAAAGGAAGTGCGCGACACCCACACCGCCATGGTGTTCCGCCTGCTGGGCCTCAAGGCGCCCCCGAAAGGACGCTGAAGCAGGCCGCTCGTCGCTGCCAGTCACCAGTCGCAGCCAGTCAGTCGCTTCCCGTGCGCTTGGCCGATTTCGTCACGGCGAATTGCGGGAAATAGCGCGCCACCACCGGGCTGGTCAGGGCCCAGGAATAGCATTGATCGAGGAAGAACGGCAGGCCGTTCTTGCCGGTCGGCGCACCGCGCTCGGCCATGAATTCCTCGCGATAGGGCGAGATGGTCTGGAAGGCGGCGGTGGCGATATTGTAGAGCAGTTCGCGTAAATGCGAGCAGCCGGCTGTGCCGCGCATGCGCTCGTCCACGGCGCGGCGCCAGCCGCCCCCCAGGGTAATGCCGATGAAGCTGGCGGCATCGGCGGCGGCGCCGGCACAGAAGCTGAAGGGGATCGCGCGCATCTCGAAATGCGCGTCGCGGATCACCAGCGCGTCATCCACCGTCAGCCGCGCCAGCATGTGATGCACCGGGGTACCCGGCGGCATGCGGCCGCGCTCGCGGTCGGCATAGGCATAGGGCTTGGTGTCGCAAAGTTCGCCCTCGATATCCCACAGGCCATCTTCGCGCAGATAGCCGCGATAGGTGGTCTGGCGGGTATGCAGGTGGCGGCGTGGTGCCGGCTCTGGAAGCGGAAGAGAAAGTGGAAGTGGGCCAGACATCGCGGTCACGTCAGCATATAGGCGCCATCGGCCGGCAGCACCGCGCCGGTGAGATAGCTGGCGGCCGGCGAGGCGAGGAACAGCACTATGCTGGCAATTTCAGCGGGCTGCGCGAAACGGCCCAGCGGTGTGCGAGTGAGCATCTTCTCGGCATGGCGCTTCTGGCTGGTGAGATGCGCCACCATCGGCGTTTCCACCACGCCTGGCGCGATCGCATTGACGCGCACGCCTGCCGGACCAAGTTCAGTCGCCAGCGCCTTGGTTAGCCCGGCCACGGCATGCTTGGAGGCCGTGTAGCCGAGTGAGACCGAGCCGGCGATGAAGGCTTCGGTGGAGGCCATGTTGATGATGCAGCCGCGGCTCTGCACCAGGGCTTCGCGGCAGGCATGGGCAAGATAGAGCGGCGCCAGGGCATTGATGCGGTAGAGCTGCTCATACACCGCCGGCGCATCCGGATCGGCCAGGCGGTTGAGCTGATAACGCCCGGCATTGTTCACCAGCAGGTCGATCCGGCCGAAGGCGGCCAGCGCCTCGGCGATGGCCTTGGCCGAAGCCGCCGCATCGGTGATATCGCAAGGCAGCAGCAGGCAGTCTGTTTCGGCGGCGCCGATCTCGCGCCGGGTTTCCTCCAGTGCCGTGCGTTCGAGATCCAGCAAGGCCAGCCGGGCGCCTTCGCGATGCAGGGCGGCGGCGATGGCGCGACCGATGCCGCCGCCCGCACCGCTGATCACGGCCACATGCTCGGATGTCCCAGAGGCTGGCATCACTAGAAGGCGCGCTTGAAGCCGAAATAGCGTTCGGCGATCAGGTTGCGGCACATCTCGTCATTCAGCGGCGCGAAGGCGTAAAGCCGGTGGTCGCGGTAGTAGCGCTGCATCGGCGCGGCGGTGTCGAAGCCGGCGGCGCCCATGATCTCCATGCCGATATCGGTGGCCTGCTTCACCACATTGGAGGCGGTCAGCTTGATCATCGAACTGGCGACGTCGATGGCGCCGCCTTCCTCGTCGCGCTTCGCCGCATCGAGCAGGAACAGCCAGGCCATCTCGAAGGCGGTGGCGACATTGGCCAGCTTGTGCTGCACCGGATGCAGTTCCGAGAGCGTGCGGTTGAAGGCCGGGCGCTGCTTGGCGTATTCGGCGGCATAATCGAAGGCGCCCTTGGCGATGCCCAAGGCCACGGCGGCGGCATTGAGGCGCTCGGCATTCAGCGTCGCCAGCACCTGGCGGAAGCCCTGGCCCTCGACGCCGATCAGGTTTTCTTCCGGCACGAACACGTCATCGAAGAAGACCTGGCAGGTATCGTAGCCGTTGATGGCAAAGGTCTCGACCTCGCGGGCAGTCACGCCTTTCGCCTTGCTCGGCACCAGCAGCATGGAAACGCCATCGGTCTTGCCTTCGGCGGTACGCGCCAGCACGATATAGAAATCGGAGGTGACGGCGCCGCTGATCCACATCTTGGCGCCGTTCAGCTTGTAGCCGCCGGCCACTTTCTGCGCCTTGGTTTTCATCGCGCGCAGGATGTCAGTGCCGCCGCCGGCTTCGGTGAGGCAGAAGGACGCCTTCACGCGGCCGGCCGCCAGCGGCACCAGATAGGCCTGCTTCTGCGCCTCGGTGGCATTGTCCTTCAGCAGCCGGGTGATCAGGAACTGCACCACGCAGAACACCGCCATCGAAGTGGCCATGCCGCCAAGCGTGCAGAGCGCAATCATATGCTCGGTGCTGCCGCCGCTGCCGCCATAGCGTTCGTCGACGCCAAGGCCAAGCACGCCGAGATCGCCCAGCGCCGCATGCAGGTCGGTATCGAAGGTTTTGCGCGCATCCAGCGCCTGGGTTTTTTCCAGGGGTGAGATTTTCTGGATGGTCTTGATCAGGGCGTCCTGGAACAGGACCTGCTCTTCGGAAAGGCGATTCATCTGGCACCGGTGATTTGACAGCAACGATGTCGGCAATTATAAAAACAAACAACCGTTAGTCAAACGGAATCGCCGGCCGACCTGTCTGGATGCTTGAGCTGTTCGGATACCGGCATGGCTATAGATGCGAGCGAAAGGAGAGGCGGGCTTGGCCATGATCCGCCGCAGCATTCACTATAGTATACGTCTCCGCCCGGTGCGGCGGGCAGAGGCGCTGGATTGCCTGTTTGATTTTCACCGCCCGCTGCGCAGCCTGCCGGGAATCAGCCGTGCCTTCAGCCGGCGCGGCGGTGTACTCGGTCTACGCATCTGCGAGGCTGGCGGCACCAGCTTCATCGAGCGGCGCTTGAGCCAATCGGCCCGGCATCTGGGCTATTGCATCGTGTCGGCGCCGATGCCGGTGGCGCGATACCACGCCGAAATCCGCTACCGTCCCGGCGCAAGGGCCGATCTGCTGTGGCATTGCAGCTTCCTGGTCGATACCAGCCAGGCCGAAAGCATGACGCGATTTTTCACCGGACTTTACCGCCGCAGCCTGCAGCCCTGGATGCTGCCGGGCTCGGCGCGGCTGCGTATCACCTGACTTCCCTATGAGCGTGAGAACCATGAGCTACCAGACAATTGCCTTCACCGTGGATGCCGATGGCGTCGCCACCTTGACGCTGAACCGGCCCGAGATGAAAAACGCCATGAATGGCGAAATGTATGACGAGGCCCGCGCCGTGGTGGCCGAAGTCGATCGCGACCCGGCGATCCGCGTGCTGGTGCTGACCGGCGCCGGCACCGCTTTCTGCTCCGGCGGCGATTTCAAATACCAGCAGAGCCAGGCCAGCCGGCCGCATGCCGCACGCATCGCCGAGGCGAGCAAGCTGGCTTTGTGGTTGCGCGAACTCGACACATTGTCGAAGCCGCTGGTCGGCCGCATCAATGGCGCGGCCTATGGCGGCGGGCTTGGCCTGGTCTCGGTCTGCGATGTCGCGGTGGCCAGCGCGGCGGCGAAATTCTGCCTCTCCGAAGTCAGCCTCGGCCTGCTGCCGAGCATGATTTCGCCTTATGTGGTGCGCAAAATGGGCATCTCCAATGCCCGCGCGCATTTCCTCAATGCCGCCGTGTTCGATGCCGAGAAGGCGCGGACCATGGGCGTGGTGCATGACGTGGCGCCGGAAGCGGAACTCGATGCTGCCGTGCGCCGCCAGGTCGCCCTGTTCCTACGCTGCGCACCGGGCGCCATTGCCGCCACCAAGCGGCTGGTCGATTTTGTCGACCGCCACGGCTATGAGGAGAATTTCTCCTATACCGTCGACCGCGTGGCCGAAATGTGGTCGTCGGAAGAAGCGGCGGAAGGCATCAACAGCTTTCTCGGCAAGCGCAAGCCGGCCTGGGCCAAGGCCGGCTGAAGGCGCCTGGATGTAGCGGTTTGCGCTTGACAGCGGACAGGTCTCGCCATAGAAAGAAACAAACACCTGTTAGTTTATTTTCTGGAACCCGAATCCCATGCCGTCCGCCACGTCCTTGCCGAAGCTGCTCGTCGCCAACCGGGGCGAGATCGCCTGCCGCGTCATCCGCGCCGCCAAGGCGCTGGGCCTAGGCAGCGTCGCGGTCTATTCCGAGGCCGATGCGGCGGCGCCGCATGTGGCTCTGGCCGATGAGGCGGTGCTGATTGGCCCGGCGCCGGCGCAGAAAAGCTATCTCGACGGCGCCCGCATCATCGCCGTGGCGAAGGAAACCGGCGCCACGCTGATCCATCCGGGTTATGGCTTCCTGGCCGAGAATGCCGGTTTCGCCGAAGCCTGCGCCGCCGCCCGCATCACCTTTGTCGGCCCGACCCCGGCACAGATCCGCGCCATGGGCGACAAGGAATGCGCGCGCCGCACGGCCGCCGCCGCCGGTGTGCCGGTGTTGCCGGGCAGCGATCAGGTGCCGGTGAATGACGAGGCGGCTTTGCATCTGGCGCGCGGCATCGGCTATCCGCTGCTGATCAAGGCGGCGGCGGGTGGCGGCGGCATCGGTATGCGGCTGGTTGCGGCCGAGGCCGATCTGCTGGCAGCGCTTGCCGCCACACGTAATCTCGCGGCCAAGGCTTTCGGCAATGAGGCGGTGTATTTCGAACGCTATGTGGCGCGCGCGCGGCATATCGAGGTGCAGGTCTTCGGCCTCGGTTCGGCCGGCGCGGTGCATCTGTTCGAGCGCGAATGCTCGTTTCAGCGCCGGCATCAGAAGGTGATCGAAGAGGCGCCGGCGCCGAATCTGCCGCAGGCGCTGCGCCAGGCGATGGCCCAGGCGGCGGTGGATCTGGCCCGCTCGCTCGATTATGTCGGCGCCGGCACCATCGAATTCCTCTACGACGAAGCGCGCGAAGGCTTCTACTTCCTGGAGATGAACACCCGCATCCAGGTGGAGCATCCGGTGACCGAGGAAATCACCGGTCTTGATCTGGTGGCGGCGCAGATCCGCCTGGCGCTGGGCCAGGCGCTGCCGGATTTTGTGCAGGCGGATATCGTGGCGGCGGGTCATGCCGTCGAGGCACGGCTCTATGCCGAGCGTCCGGCGAAGAATTTCCTGCCCGCGCCGGGCCTGATCGAGCGGCTGCGGCTGGAGGCGATGCCCGGTATCCGCGTCGAAAGCGGCTATGCGGAAGGCCAGAAAGTGACACCGTTCTACGATCCGATGATCATGAAGATTGTCGCCCATGGCGCCGACCGTGGCGAAGCCCTGGCGCGGCTGGATGCGGCGCTGGCGGCGCTCGATATCGCCGGCATCGACACCAACCGGGATTTCCTGCGCCGCCTGATCGCGCATCCGGAAGCCGCTGCCGGCCGCGCCTATACCCGTTTCATAGAAGAGCACCTGACCGAACTGGTTGCCTGAGGGAGAACGACCATGGCCGCTGAAACCCCATTCCTGGCCAATCAAGAGAAGCTGGCGCGACTGGCCTCGCGCTATGTCACCGTTGCCGACCTGCCCTGGAAGCCGACGCCGACACCCGGCATCGACATGAAGATCCTGCTGCAGGACAAGGATACCGGCCTGCTTACTGCCCTGTTCCGCTGGGAACCGGGCACCTCGCTGGCGCTGCATGAGCATGTCGAGATCGAGCAGACCTATGTGCTGGAAGGCAGCATCGTCGATGACGAGGGCGAGGTGCGGGCCGGTGATTATGTCTGGCGCCCGAAGGGCAACCGCCATCTGGCGCGCTCGCCCAATGGCGCGCTGGTGATTTCCTTCTTTCTCAAGCCCAACAAGTTCCTGCTCGGCGACCTCGCCGGCAAGGAACTGGTGTGATCCGTTAGCCGGAGTAGCCGCGATGTCCGATCTGCCGCGTTTTGTCCGTATCCATGAGGAAGGCCCGCGCGAGGGCTTCCAGATCGAGGCTGCCACCATTCCCACCGCCGAGAAGGTGGCTTTCATCGAGGCTTTGGCGGAAACCGGCATCAAGCAGATCGACTGCGTTTCCTTCGTCAATCCGCAGCGCGTGCCGGGCATGGCTGATGCCGAGGACGTGATCCGCTTCATCCGCAAGAAGCCGGGCGTGCGCTATACCGGCCTGTGGCTCAACACCAAGGGTTTGCTGCGCGCGTTGCAGACGCCGGTGGATGTGGTTGGCGCCATCCGCGTCACCGCGTCGGAGACTTTCTGCATCAAGAATACCGGCATGGATGTGGCGCAGACGCTGGCGGAACAGCGGCGCTGGATCGCCATTTACAAGGAACACAAGCTGCCGGTGGAGTGGGGTTATGTGATGACCGCCTTCGGCTGCAATTACGAAGGCTTCGTGCCGCCGGCCCGGGTGGTGGAGATGGTCGGCCATGTGCTTGATCTTGCGGCCGAAGCCGATATCAAGCTGCAGGGTGTCTATCTCGCCGATACGGTGGGCTGGGGCACGCCGCTGGCGATGGAGAGGGTGATTGGCGCGGTGCGCGAACGCTGGCCGGACCTGCCGCTGGCGCTGCATCTGCACGATACGCGCGGCACCGGCTTGAGCAACGCCTATGCCGCCCTGCGCCTCGGCGTGGCGCAGTTCGACACCACCTGCGCCGGGCTTGGCGGCTGTCCCTTTGCCGGGCATCAGGGCGCAGCGGGCAATATCTGCACCGAGGACATGGTGTTCATGTGCCATGAGATGGGCCTCGATACCGGCATCGATATCGACAAGCTGATCGATTGCGCCCATATGGCGGAACGCATCGTCGGCCATCCGCTGCCGGGCAAGGTGATGCGCGGCGGCAGCCTGACGCGCTACCGCAAGTCGGCGTGAGGCCGTGGCGATGACCGGATTGCTGTTCGAACCGCTGCTGCTGGGCGCCTGGAGCCTGCCTAACCGCATCGCCATGGCGCCGATGACCCGCTCGCGGGCCGGTGCCGACGATGTGCCGACGGCGCTGAATGCCGAATACTATGCGCAGCGCGCCGATGCCGGCCTGATCATCGCCGAAGCGGCGCAGATCACGCCCGAGGCCCAGGGCTATCCGCGCACGCCGGGCATCTACAACGATGCCCAGGTGTCTGGTTGGCGCCAGGTGACCGATGCCGTGCATAGAGCGGGTGGCCGCATCGTGCTGCAGCTCTGGCATGTCGGCCGCATCTCGCACGCCGAGAATCGCCGCACGGCGGAAGCCCCGGTGGCGCCTTCTGCCTTGGCCGCGCAAGGCAAGATTTTCACGCCGCAGGGCGTGCGGGATTTCCAGCAGCCGCGCGCCCTGCGCACGGAAGAACTGCCGCGCCTCGCTGCCGATTATGCAGCAGCGGCACGCCGCGCGCTCGCCGCCGGCTTCGATGGTGTCGAGATTCATGCCGCCAATGGCTATCTGATCGACCAGTTTCTGCATGCCTCATCGAATCAACGCGACGACCGCTATGGCGGCAGTATCGAGAATCGCTGCCGGCTGCTGTTCGAGATCTGCGAAGCGGTCTGCGCCGCTGTCGGCGCCGACCGGGTGGGCGTGCGGCTTTCGCCCTTCGGCACTTTCAATGATGTGGATGATCCCGAGCCGGAAGCCCTGTTCGCGGCGGCGATCCAGGGCCTGAACCGCTTCGGGCTGGCCTATCTGCATGTCATCAACCTGGAAGTCACCGGCGACCGCTGGAGCAAGGCCACCGGTGCCGCCGTGGTGCGTTTCGCGCGCCAGCATTACCAGGGCAAGCTGATGGCTGCCGGCGGCTATAGCCGCGAAAGCGCCGAGGCCGCCTTGCGCGAGGGCCAGGCCGATATCATCGCCTTCGGCCGTCCGTTCATTGCCAATCCGGATCTGCCCTACCGCCTGCGCCGTGGTCTCGACCTGGCCGAGCCGCAGCGCGCCACCTTCTACACCGAAGGGCCGCAGGGATACACCGACTATCCCCGCCTGCAGCCGAATTGAGGAGAGCAATATGACCAGTCGCACCAGCGTCACAGCCAACGAAGCTACTCTGTTGCAGGCCGCGCTCATGCGCGGCGGCAATGCCGCGCTTACCCGATTGTTCGGCATTGCGCTGGGCATTGCCCTGCTCACCGCCGGCGCGAAGATTTCCGTGCCGTTCTGGCCGGTGCCGATGACGATGCAGACTTTCGCGGTGCTGATCGTTGGTGCCAGCCTGGGCCGCGCTGCTGGCGCTGCTTCGGTGCTCGGCTATCTCGGCCTCGGCGCCGCCGGCCTGCCGGTCTTCGCCGGCATTGCCGCCGGCCCGGCCTATCTGATGGGGCCGACTGCCGGCTACCTGCTTGGCTTCGTGGTGGCTGCTGCCTGCATCGGCTGGATTGCTGAACGCAAGGTTGAGCGCCGCATGCTGACATTGACGCTCGGTGGTATTGCCGCCATGGCGCTGATCTATGCCTGCGGGGCCGGCTGGCTGGCGCTGCAGATCGGTGCGCAAAAGGCCTGGGCGGTTGGCGTGCTGCCTTTCCTGCTTGGTGATGCGCTGAAAATCGGCCTCGCGGCGTTGCTGCTCCGTGGTCTGGAGCGCGTTGCGCGCCGCGCCTGAGCGGCTGTCGAAACAACAATAAAACCGACATGCGGCGGCGAATTTTCTTGACCCGCTGCATGTCTCGAATTAAACAAACAGGTGTTAGTTTATATAATCAGGCTACGGTCTGTATGAGTCCAGGTGCAAACCTGTAATGAACCCCAGGTGCAAGCCTGGAATAAACATCGGGAGGAAACGATGAATAAGTTCAAAACCCTGCGCGGTTGTCTGTTGGCCGCTGCTGCCCTGCTGCTCGGCGCCAATGGCGCCATGGCACAGGAAACCATCAAGATCGGCGCGGTCTATGCCACATCCGGCCCGGCCAGCTTCCTGGGCATTCCGGAAGAGCGCGGCCTGCGCCTGCGCGCCGAGGAAGTGAACAAGAATGGCGGCATCAATGGCCGCAAGGTCGAAGTCATCGTCTATGACACCGAAGGCAACGGCACCAAGGCGGCACAGCAGATCCGCCGCCTGATCGATTCCGACAAGGTGCATATCGTGTTCGGCCCGTCCAGCTCCGGCGAAAGCCTGCTGGTGCTGCCGATTGCCAATGAATCCAAGGTGCCGATCATCATGCATGCCGGCACCGAGAAGGTGGTGGTGCCGCCGACGCCCTATGGCTTCAACACCCCGCCGACCGACCGCGTTGTTGCCGCGCATCTGCTTGGCGTGTTCAAGAAGCGCGGTATTACCAAGCTCGGCCTGCTGACGGCGGCTGATGGTTTCGGCCAGTCCGGCGCCAATGTGGTGAAGGAGCAGGCGGCGGAATACGGCGTCACCGTGGTGCAGCATGAAGAATTCAACCGCCAGGACCCGGATATCACCGCCCAGGTGCTGCGCGTGAAGAATTCCCCGGCCCAGGCGGCGCTGGTCTGGTCGGCTTTCCCGGCCCCCACCATCATCCTGAAGAATGCCGCCGCCGTCGGCCTGAAGATCCCGATGTATAACAGCTTCGCCGCTGCCAGCCGCGACCTGCTGGTGCAGGGCGGCAAGGATGCCGAGGGCACCTTTGTGTCGTCGATGCGTCTGCTGGCGCCGGAAACGCTCAAAGATGGCGATCCCGCCAAGGCGATCGTGCTGAAGATCTACAACGATTATAAGGCGAAGTATAACGAGGCGCCGGCAACCTTCGTGGCGCATAGCTACGACTCGATGCTGATCCTCGAAGAAGCCGTGAAGAAGATCGACGGCCCGATCACCCGCGACAAGATCCGCGATGCCATGGAAAAGGTGACGGTGACCGGCGGCAATGGCACCTTCAAGCTGTCGCCGCAGCAGCATGGCCTGAGCGCCGAATCGAACTCGATGGTGCTGCTGGTGGCCAAGAACGGCGAGTGGCTGGTGGACGAATAAGTCACCGCGCATCGTCACGGCTTAAGGAACGCGAGCGATGATTTACCAGATCGTGGTATCCGGTCTGACCCTGGGGGCGATCTACGCTTTGATCGCCATCGGCTTCACCATCGTCTTTTCGACGATGAAGCTGATCAACTTCGCCCATGGCGAATTCGTCATGGCGGGTGGCCTGGTCTACGGCTTCCTTCACTTCGCTGTTGGAATGCCGGTGCTGGCCGCGGCTGGTCTCTCGCTCGCGCTCTGCTGCCTGTTTGGTTGGCTGGTCTATGTCCTGGGCGTGAAAGGTGTGGATAGTTCCAACCACATCGCCCAGGTGATGATCACGCTCGGCCTCGGCATCACCGCCAAGGGCATCGCCCAGGTGGTGATCGGCAAGAACACCGTGTTCCCGCCGGCTCTGCCGGGCCTGCCGCCGCTGGCCATGGGCGGCATCACCATCGCGCCGCAATCGCTGTGGATCGTGATTGCCCTGGTGCTGTTCATGGCGGCGCTCTATCTGGTGCTGAAATACACCTGGCTCGGCCTCAGCATGCGTGCCGTGGCGATCAATGGCTATGCCGCGGTGCTGATGGGTATTTCGCCCAATCGCACGTCTGCCGCTGCCTTCGTTGTCGCCGGCCTGCTCGGCGGCGCCGCCGGCATCCTGCTGGCGCCGCTGGCTTCCGCCAGCTACGACAACGGCATCTTCCTCGGCATCAAGGGCTTTGCCGCCGCCATTCTCGGCGGCATCGGCAACCCTGTTGGCGCCGTGATCGGCGGCCTGGTGCTTGGCCTCGCCGAAGCGGTGGCCGCCGGCTATATCAGCTCGATCTACAAGGATGCCATCACGCTGTCGCTGTTGCTGGTGATCCTGCTGCTGCGGCCGCAGGGATTGATCGGCGAAAAGCTGCCGCAGAAACTCTAGGGCCGCCCCATGTCTCCCGCGACCGACCGCATCCTCACCATCCTGCTGCTGCTGCTGCTGCCAGTGCTGAGCCTGTCCACCGGCAATACTTTCTACAAGTCGATGCTGGTTTTCGGCATCATCAATGCCATCGCCGCCATCGGCCTGTGCATGATGCTGGGCTTCGCCGGCCAGATTTCGCTCGGCCAGTCGGCCTTCTTCGGCCTCGGCGCCTATGGCGCGGCGGTGATCGCCAACCGGACCGGCATCGAGCCGGTGCTGGCGATCTTCGCCGGCGCGTTGATCGCCATGGCCGCCGGCTGGCTGATCAGCCGGCCGCTGTCGCGCCTGCATGATCACTACCTGGCGATGGCGACGCTGGCCTTCGGCATCATTCTCTACATCCTGTTCGCCAATGTCCGTTCGCTCACCGGCGGTCTCGATCCGGGCATCAATATCGGTCGCCTGACCCTGTTCGGCCTCGATCTCTCGTCCACCGCCTCGTTCTTCTGGGCCGCCTGGGTGATGCTGCTGCTCACGGTGTTCATCGCCACCAATGTTTCCTCCAGCAAGCTCGGGCGTTCGCTGCTGGCAATGAAGATGGCGCCGCTCGCCGCCGCCAGCGTCGGCATTGACACGCTGCGCGCCAAGGCGTTTGTGTTTGCCATCGGTGCTTTGTTCACTGGCCTGGCCGGCGGGCTCTATGCCTATTACGCCCGTTCCTTCAATGCCTCCGCCTTCGGCATCGGCTATGCCATCGAATTGCTGATGATGGTGGTGATCGGCTCGCTCAACCGCGTCTCCGGGGCCATCGTCGGCGCCTTTATCATCACCGTGCTGCCGGTGCTGTTCGACCAGTTCGAGGATTACAAGACGCTGATCTTCGGCATCACCATGGTGCTGATCATGAAATACATGCCGTCCGGCCTAGTCGATGCGGTATTCTCGCTGTTCGGCCGTCTGCGCCGCCGCGTGGTGAGCTGACGCCATGCTGCAGACCCGCGATATCACCAAGTCCTTCGGCGGCCTGCGTGCGGTGAATGCCGCCAGCATCGAAGTGCCCGGGGCCGCGATCACCGCCGTGATCGGCCCCAATGGTGCCGGCAAGACCACGCTGATGAACATCATCTCCGGTTTCGCCGTGCCGGATTCCGGCAGCGTCACGCTCGATGGCAAGGCAGCAACCGGGGCGCGACCGCACCAGCTCTGCGCCATGGGCCTGGCCCGCACCTTCCAGAACCTGCAGATGTTTTCCGACATGAGCGTGCTGGAAGTGGTGACCACGGGCCGCTACCGGCATCAGCGCGCCAGTCTGCTCTCCAACCTGCTGCATCTACCCTCCACCCGCGCCGAGGAGCGCGCAGGCGTGGAAAAGGCGCGCGACATCCTGCGCTTCCTCGGTATCGAGGAAAGCTACTGGCAGCGCCGCGCCGGCGACCTGCCTTATGGCGTGCAGCGCCGCACCGAGATTGCCCGCGCGCTCGCCACCGAGCCGAAATACCTGCTGCTGGATGAGCCCGCCGCCGGCCTCAACAATCAGGAAACCGCCGATCTGGGCCGCGTGCTGCGGCTGATCGCGGATAGCGGCGTGGCGGTGGTGCTGATCGAGCATGACATCGATCTGGTGATGGATGTGTCGCAGCGCATCTTCGTGCTCGATGCCGGCACGGTGATCGCCGATGGCGATCCGGCCGCGATCCGCAGCAACGAAGCGGTGGTTGCCGCCTATTTCGGAGGCGAAGAGTGATGAGCGATCCGATCCTCCGGCTTGAGAATGTGTCGGCCTATTATGGCAATCTCTGCGCCATCCGCGATGTCAGCTTCGCGATTGCACCGGGCGAGACGGTCTGCCTGATCGGCCCCAACGGCGCCGGCAAGACCACCTTGCTGAAGGCGATTTCCGGCGTGCTCGACAAGGTGCAGGGTGAAATCCGCTATCTTGGCGAGCCGGCGCCGCGCGCCAAGCCGCAGCAGATGGTGGCCCAGGGCCTGATCCAGGTGCCGGAAGGCCGCCAGATTTTCGCCGGCATGACGGTGGCGGAGAATATCCGCATCGGCGGCTTCAAGCAGCGCGGCACCAACCAGGCGGAAATGGTCGAGCATGTGCTCTCGATCTTCCCGCGCCTGCGCGAGCGCCGCGACCAGCTCGCCGGCACGCTCTCGGGCGGCGAGCAGCAGATGCTGGCCATGGGCCGCGCCCTGATGGGCAAGCCGAAATTGCTGATGCTGGACGAGCCCTCCATGGGCCTGGCGCCGCTGGTGGTGCGCGAAATCTACCGTGAAATCGCCAAGCTGCGCGATCTCGGCGTCACCATCCTGCTGGTGGAGCAGAATGCCAAGATCGCCCTGAATATTGCCAGCCGCGCCATCATCCTGAGTGCCGGCGAGATGCGCTACCAGGGCGACAGCGCCGCGCTGCTCGGCGACAAGGATCTCAAAAGCATTGTGTTCGGCCACTAGGCCGTCTGAGAAGAGTCTAAGGAGACGCAAGTATGGATGTGTACGAGAAGCTGGAAGCCAAGCGGGCCTGGGCGCTGAAAGGCGGCAGCGGGTCCGAGAAGGCGGCGAAGATCCTGGCCGGCAAGCTGTTCGTGCGCGACCGCCTGGAGCGTTTCTTCGATGGCCCGTTCGAATTCGAGGACGGTCTCCTTGCTGGCGTGCAGAAGGGCGTGCCCGCCGATGCCGTGGTCACCGCCATCGGCCAGGTGAATGGCCGCCGCGTCGCGGTGATCGCCAATGACTTCACCACCAAGGCCGGCACCTGGGGCTACCAGACCTTCCTCAAGATCACCCGCTTTCAGGAACTCGCCTTCAATCTCAAGCTGCCGCTGGTCTATCTGGTGGATTCCGCCGGAGCGCGCATCGACGAGCAGAAGCTGTGCTATCTCGGCCGCCGCGCCTGGGGCAACATCTTCTACAATCAGGTCAAGTTCTCCGGCGCCATCCCGCAGCTCTGCGTGCTGTTCGGCCCGTCGCCGGCCGGTGCCGCCTATGTGCCGGCTTTGTGCGACGCGGTAATCATGGTGGACAAGACCGCCACCGCCTATCTCGGCTCGCCGCGCATGGCGCGCATGGCGATCGGCGAGGATATCTCGGAAGAGGATCTCGGCGGCGCGCGCATGCATTGCACGCTCTCGGGCCTCGGCGACATCCTGGTGCAGAGCGATGATGAAGCCATCGCGGTGGCCAAGCGCTACCTGGATTTCTTTCCCGGTTCCTGGACCGAGAAGCCGGCGTCCAAGGCCGATAGCGGCAAGGCCAATCCGGTCGATATCACCAAGATCATCCCGGTGAACCAGAACCAGCCCTATGACGTGAAGGAGCTGATCACGGCTTTGGCCGATGACGACAGCGTGCTGGAAATCAAGGCGCTGTTCGCCAAGGAGATGGTAACGTCTCTGGTGCGGCTCGGTGGCATGCCGGTCGGCATCGTCGCCAATAATTCCAAGGTCAAGGGCGGCGTGCTGTTCAACGATTCATCGGACAAGGCGGCGCGCTTCATCTGGATGTGCAACGCCTTCAACATCCCGCTGCTTTTCCTGCAGGATATCAGCGGCTACATGATCGGCTCGGCGGTGGAGAAGGCGGGTATCATCCGCCATGGCGCCAAGCTGCTTTCCGCCGTCTGCGAGGCCACCGTGCCGCGCATCTCGGTGATGGTGCGCAAGGCCTATGGCGGCGGCTACCTGGCGATGTCCGGCGCGCCGACCCAGCCCGATGCGATGTTGGCTTTGCCCACCGCCATGCCGGCTCTGGTCGGCCCGGAGGCGGCGGTGAACGCGATGTATTTCAACCAGATCGCCGAATTGCCGGAAAAAGACCGCGCTGCCTTCATCATGAAGAAGCGCGAAGAATACGGCGCCGATATCGATGTTTATTCCGCCGCCGCCGATCCGCTGGCGGTGGAAGCGGTGGTCAATCCCAATGAACTGCGCGACGAACTGATCCGCCGCTTCCGCGTCTATTCGCTGAAAAAAGCGGAAGCCTTCGAGAAGCGCAGTGCCGTGCATCCTGTGTAAAATACCTAAGGATTGTGACAATGAAAAAAATCAGCTCCCCCATGGCCGGCACCGTCTGGAAGATCGTCAAGGCGGTCGGTGACGAGGTTGACTACGGCGATACCGTGGTGATCCTGGAATCGATGAAGATGGAAATTCCGGTGGAAGCCGACAATCGCGGCAAGATCAGCCGTATCCTGGCCGAAGAAGGCCAGGTGGTGGATGAAGGCACGCCGCTGATCGAGTTGGCCTGAATAGAGTAGGCTTGCGGCCGGTTGAAGGAGTACAGCATGACCACCTCGGTATCGGATCACGTCGCCCGCAATGCCCGGAAATTTCCGGATCGCATCGCGCTGATCGACGAGGCCGGCGAGATCAGCTACCGCGATCTTGATGCCAATGCCACGCGGCTGGCGAATTACCTGCTGGCCCAGGGTATCGGCACCGGCGACAAGGTGGCGTTGCTGGCGAAGTCGTCGATCAACTGGGTGGTGGCTTATCTCGCAATTCTCAAGCTGCGCGCCACCTGCGTGCCGCTGAACTACCGTCTTACCCGCCAGGATATCGCCAACAACCTGGAAGACGCGGAATGCCGCTTTGTCATCACCACCGCCGACCTGCACCGCTCGCATCTGGCCGATGCGGATGCACTGCCCTATGCACTGATCGATGACAGCGCCGGCGTGAACGGCCTCAAGGCGATTCTATCCAGCCAGTCGGCGACTTTGCCCGATATCCGGCCGCAGGACGATGACCTGCAGCTCATCATGTTCACCGGCGGCACCACTGGCCGTTCCAAGGGCGTGATGCACAAGAATGCCGGCGTGTTCTGGAATACCGTGCATGAAAGCCTGGATACCGGCATGCATGAATTCGACAACACCATCCTGGCGACGCCGCTGCACCATGCCGCCGCGCTGAATTGCTGGCTGCTGCCGCATCTCTATCTCGGCGCGCGGGCCACGATCATGACCGAATACAGCGCCGAGAAGATGGTGGACATGATTCACCGCCACAAGGTGACGAACGGCTTCGCGCCGCCTTCGGTGGCGCGCGAGATGTGCCTGGCCGCGGAATCGGCGCCGGAAAAGCTGGCCAGCTTCAAGCGCTGGTATGTCGGCGGCGGCATCCTCTCGGCCAAGGACCGCGACCGCATGCATGCCCTGGTGCCGGGTGTACGGATTTATTACCAGTATGGCCTCACCGAGGCCGGCGTGATCGTCACCGTGCTGAAGGAAGAGGATTACGCTACCGCGCCCGATTCCATCGGCCGGCCATTCATCAATTTCGAGGTCAAGATCGCGCGCGATGACTTGAGCGACGCCGATATCGGCGAAGAGGGTGAAATCCTGGTGCGCGGTCCCTCGGTGATGGCGGGCTATTTCAAGCGCCCCGATGCCACGGCGGCGGCCTTCCATGATGGCTGGCTGCGCACTGGCGACATGGGGGTGATGGATGCCAATGGCTATGTCTTTTTCAAGGACCGCCTGAAGGACATGGTCAAGACCGGCGGCCTCAATGTCTATTCGCAGGAGGTCGAGCGCATCCTGCAGAAGCATCCGGCGATTCGCGAGGTCGGTATCATCGGCCTGCCGAGCGAGAAATGGGGCGAGGAAGTGACCGCCATCGTCGTGCTGCGCGATGGGCAGCAGGCGGCGCCGGACGAGATCATCGCCTTCGCCAAGGCCAACATGGCCAGTTACAAGGCACCGAAGCGGGTGATCTTGATTCCCTATGCCGATATGCCGATCAACTATTCCGGCAAGATCATCAAGCGCGAATTGCGCGACCGTATTGCTGCCATGGTGGAGGCCGCCTGATGCGCCTCGATTACAGCGGCAAGGTGGTGGTGGTAACGGGCGCCGGGCAGGGCAATGGCGCGGCGATGGTGCGCGGCTTCGCCGCCGCCGGGGCTGCGGTGGCGGTGGTGGATCGCAACCTGGGCAATGCCGAAGCCGTCGCTTCCAACATCATCGCCAATGATGGCAAGGCCAAAGCCTACCAGGCCGATGTCGCCGATGCCGGGGCCTGCGCCGCGCTGGCGGCGAAAGTCGCCGCCGATCTCGGCCCGGCCGATGTACTGGTGAACAATGCCGGTATTCTGCTGCGCGGCCGGCTTTGCGCTATGCCGCTGCCGGCAAGTATTTCCGCCCCTTCCTGGTGCGTGGCATGGCGGGCGATTTCCGCCGTGGCGCCGAACAGATCAACGCCGCGCGCCGCGCCATGCAGGCCAAGGCCGAGGAAGCGGCGCGGCTGGAACTGGCAGTGGAGAGCGAACGGCGCGATGCCGAAACCCGCGCCCGCGCCGAGCGCGAAAAGCTGGCGCGTGAATTCGAGGCCGGCGTGATGGCGGTGGTAGAATCCGTGCAGAGCACCAGCGGTCAGCTTGCCGGCCATGCCGATCAGCTTGCCAGCGACACCCGCGAAGCCGCCACAGCCGGCGCGGAAGCGGTGAGCGCTGCCGACCAGGCGACGCAGAACACCCAGGCGATTGCCGCCGCCGCCGAGGAATTGTCGGCGACGGTGCAGGAAGTGGCGCAGCAGGTGCGGTCATCGCGCGAGGCCAGCAAGAGTGTCGCCAGCGAGGTCGGTCATGCGTCCGAAGCGGTGGCGCAGCTTGAAGTGGCCAACCGCAAGATCGACGAGGTGGTGGAATTCATCCGCTCGGTGGCGTTCCAGACCAATCTGCTGGCGCTGAATGCGTCAGTGGAGGCGGCGCGCGCCGGTGAGGCCGGCAAGGGCTTTGCCGTCGTGGCGCAGGAAGTGCGCAGCCTGGCGCAGAAAACCACCGAGGCGGCGAAGGATATCGCGCACCAGATCAGCGCCATCCAGAATGCCTCGGCGCTCACCGTGCGTTCCATCGCGGTGATCCAGGAGCAATCGGCAAGCCTGGATGGCCGGGTCGGCGCGATCTACGATTCCACCCAGGAACAAGCCGCCGCCACCAGCGACATCTCGGGCAATATTCAGGAAGCGGCGGCCCGCACCGAAAGCGTCGCCAGCAACATCCAGCATATCTCCCAGAGCATCGAACGGTCCGGCGGCGTGGCCGAGGAAGTGTCGCAGGGCGCGGCACATCTGCAAAGCCAGGCAACGCTGCTCGCCGGACAGGTGGCGGCGTTCCTGCGGTCGATCCGGGCTTAAGCGGTCTTTCCTGGCGTCATTCCCGCGTTTCGCTTTCGTCACCCTCGCGAAGGCGAGGGTCCATTTAATAGTAAAAATGGGATTCTCGCTTTCGCGAGAATGACAGCAAAAGAAACGCGTCGATGGCGCGGCCTTTCCGGACCTAGCGCCGGGCAGGCTTCTTGGCTTTAGCCTTGGGCCGGGCTTTGGCCTTAACTTTGGCCTTCGCTTTGGTTTTTGGCGCCGGCTTCGGCTTGGTCTTTCCCTTGGCTTTAGCCTTTGTCTTGGCCTTCGGCTTGGCTGGTGCCGGGGCGGGGGCTGCAGCCAGGGCCGGCGGGCGCGCGGCATTGATCAGCAGCAGCGCCATGTCGTCCACTTCCACCGAAAGCTGGGCCAGGCGCGGTGCTGCGATATGCAGCCGGCCGTGCAGGCCGCGCGGGCTGCTGCCCACCACGGTGGCGGAAAGCGGCTTGGCGCGGTCGGCCAGCCACAGCTTGACCTTGGTTTCGGATGCGATATCCAACGCCGGGTTGAACAGGAAGCCGGTAAGTGAAAGATTTTCGACTTTACCGTCATGCAGCACGCCGCCATGGTCCAGCTTGGCGGCAATCGCCGTATCGCGGCGGTCGAACAGCCGCCGGTTGGCCGCCTGTCCACCTTTCGCCGGACCTCCCTTTGCCTTGCCTGCTTTGCTGGCCATAGCCTGTCCCCGCCAGATGCACCGATAACGCGGATCATAATCGACTCTTTGTGACGAGGGAATGCGCCGCTCTTGCCACATCGATCCTTTCGCCCAGGCATGCTTTCGCACTGCACGCAGCGGCGCGGTGGTGGCGCCCGTGCAACTCCTTGCCTATTATTACACCAAGTTGACCGCTTACAGGCTCAAAGCTTCAGGATGCCATGACCGCCCGGCTGCCGCCGCAAACTGTCGTGCACGCGCTTTCGCGCCACGCCGCCTATCTTTCCGGGCGACCGGGCGGCGAGCGCCTGCAGCGCCGCAACGATGATTTCTCCGGCCTCGATCTCGGCGGCGCCATTCTCGACGATGCCATCCTGCCCGGCTGCATCTTCACCGATGCGGCACTGAATTCGGCGCAGTTCGTGCGCGCCGATCTGTTCGGCAGCGACTTCACCCGCGCCGACCTCACCCGCACCATGTTCGACAAGGCGGACCTGCGCGGCGCCAATTTCCTCATGTCGATCCTGCGCCAGACCTCGTTCCGCCAGGCCGACCTGCGCGCCGGCCAGATCCTGCGCCACACCACCGATGGCAAGGAAGTGGCCGAGACCGTGCCGGTGAACATGAGCGGCGCCAATCTCGAGGATGCCAATCTCAAGAGCGCCTATCTTGACCATGCCAACCTGACCAATGCTTCCGCCGTCGGCGCCAGCTTCGCCGCCGCCAACCTGTTCGCGGTCAACCTCACCGGCGCCGATCTCACCAACGCCGATTTCGCCGGCGCCAAGCTGAAGGAAGCCAGTTTCGTCGGCGCCAAGCTGGATGGCGCGCGCTTCACCGGCGCTGATCTGCGCGGCGCCAATCTGCGCAGCGTCGATCTCAGCACTGCCGATACCACCGGCGCCAACCTGCAGGGTGCGATCCATCGCGGCGCCTCGGCGCAGCTTCCCCCCGATGTCGAAGCCAAGCTCAAGGGTCATGGCCGCTGGATCGTTTCCAATGGTGCCGAGGGCGAGCGCGCGGTGTTCAGTAAGATGAAGCTGCAGGGGCTGGATTTCTCGAGCTGCGATCTGCGCGCCGCCGTTTTCCACGAAACCAATCTCGCTGGCGCCTTCTTCACCCGTAGCCAGTTGATGTTCGCCAGTTTCATCGGCGCCGATCTGCGCAAGGCGAATTTCGACCAGGCGGATTGCGGCGGCGTCAATTTCTCCGCGGCGATATTGGCCGGCGCCGCCTTCCGCGGCACCCAGCTTGTTGGCGTGCCGATCTACAATGCGCTGAACCAGCGCACCGGCAAGGTGGTGTTCCCGCGCTTCGATACCAGCGACCTCACCGGGGCCGACCTGCGCGGCGCGGTGATCGAAGGCGTGGATTTCTCCAGCAGCATCTTCGCCAAGGTCAACATTGCCGGCACCGATCTGCGGCAATGTATCGGCATGCAGGCAAAACGCTGAGGCTGGCAATACAATGACCGTATTGCTCGATCCCGGCCTCGGCTACAGCGATGCCCGGCTTAAGGCACTGCACTGCCTGTGGCAGGAAAAGACCGAAGCCCACAAGATCGAAGCGCGGGGCGCATTGCCATCGCGGGCGGAATTCACGCCGCTGGAGATGCGCGACTTCCTCAGTGATCTCTACATGGTGGATGTGGCGCGCAGCGGCCGCTTCCGCTATCGCCTGATCGGCACCGCGATCACCCAGCGCGTCGGCCGCGATGTCACCGGCAAGTATTTCGATCAGATCTATGCGCCTGAGGTGCTGGAAAATTTCTGCGCCAGTTTCCACTGGATCGCGCGCCACAAGCTGCCGTTGCGCAGCTACGGCACGATGGCTTTCTCGGATCAGGATTATCTCGGGTTTGAGGCGCTGGAAGTGCCGCTGGCCAGCGATGGCGTCACGGTCGATATCATTCTCGGCGTGGTGGCGGTACGCCCGGCGAAGTGATCAGACTTCGAAATGCTGCCAGTTGACGCGGCCCAGCGGCATGTCTTTGAGCTTTTCCACGAAGGGCTTCGCGCCGATATAGATCGGCGACAGGCTGATGCCCTGCGCCACCAGCACGAGATCATGTCGGCCTAGTTTCTGCTGGAAGGCGGACATCGAACGCTGTGCCAGTTCAGGTGTCGAAATCCCGGCCTCGGCGACCATGATCAAGGTGACCACCTTGCCGTCGATCTGGAAATTCGCGAAAGGATATTTTTGTGCCATCAGCCCCTCCCGGTATGCGGGACGCGGTATCTATCGTAGACCTGTTTCCAGCTACGTCCAGGGTAATTTGACGCAATGTGACTAAAATATGGTTAATTGCATGCATTTCGGTTGCGGTGCCGCTAGAGCACTGGAAACGCTGCGTAAGTCCTGCCTTTTAAGGGCTCAACCATGGACCTTCCGGCAATCAACCGGGAGTCAGGCCGGCAGGAAGATGAAGTTGAAAATGTAATCGCCGCGGCTGGCCGGGCGGCGGTGATTGGCCTCCGGGTCGAGGGCCGAAAACGGTACCAGTTGGCCATGGCGCAGCGCGAAGGCGGCATAGCCCATGGCCACCACTTCGCCCACCATGGTCTCGATCGGCTTGCGGGTATGGACCTCTTCCATCTCGATCACCAGCACCGGGCGGTCGCGGCGGATCAGCCCGGCGGCGCCTTCCAGCACCTCGGCCTCGAAGCCTTCCACATCGATCTTGATGAAGCCGATGGGCGGCAGGGCGCAATCGTCCAGCCGCTTGGCCGGCACTTTCACGCTGCCGAAATGCTCGCCCACCTTGGCGGCGTTGAGCGAGCCGCCCTGGTTGGAATAGCCCTTGCGGCCAAGCGGGATGCGCAATTCCGCCTCGCCGCTCGCATTCGAGGCGGCGATCTGCCAGGCCTCGGCATTATCCGGCTTGCAGCGCGCCAGCACCTTGAACGGCTTCGGGTTGGGTTCGAGCGCGAAAACCTTGGGGCAGTAGCGCGCCAGCATGGCGGTCCACACCCCCTTGTTGGCGCCGACATCCAGGGCGGCCCGGCCGCGATCGACCAGGAAGGGCACCAGGTGCAGCTCTGCCTCACCGCGGCGCAGCTCTTTCCACAGCCGGTAGCTGCGGTACAGCCCCGGCGGCACCAGGGCGTATTTCAGCTTTTCTTCAAGGGTGGAGGGCGGTTCCCAGGCCAAGCGCGGATCCTTAAGCGAAGGAAGGGCGCTGGTGCTGCCGGACAGGATTGAACTGTCGACCTCGTCATTACCAATGACGTGCTCTACCACTGAGCTACGGCAGCGCGCCGGCTGAAAACGGCGCGGAAAGTGCCACAGGCCCCCTCCCGATGCAAGCACCCCGGGGGACGAAAATCCCCGGCAGTGGTGTCGCACCCGCCGTGCCCCGACTTGATTTGACGGGACAAGGGTTTATGCAGGCTTCGGGTAAAGAAATGGTTGAGGTGCGGCGTGGCCGCGAAGCTGGAAATCGAACGCAAATTCCTGGTCCGCGATCCCGGCATCGTTGCCGGGCTGGGCGGCCGCCGGCTGGAGCAGGGCTATTTCGGCCAAGTAGGCGCCTACCACCTGCGTATCCGCATCGCCGGTGAGGAAGCCTGGGTGACGCTGAAAAGCGACACGCCCGGCGCGGCGCGGCAGGAATACGAGGCGGCACTACCGCTGGAACTCGCCCGCCGCCTGCTGAATGGCTGCCCGGAACGGCACAAGGTGACCAAGACCCGCTACCGCCTGCCGGCCCTGGGGCAGGGGGAGCCCCGGCTCACCTGGGAGATCGACCAGTTTCACGGCCGCCATGAGGGTCTGTGGCTGGCCGAAATCGAACTCGATCGCCCGGACCGCACCCTCGACCTGCCGGTCTGGCTCGGGGTGGAAGTGACCGACGATCCCGGCTACCGCAATGCCGCCCTGGCCGAGGCCCCGCAACAGCCGGCACTGCTGGATGCCGAGTTGCGTACCCATATCGAAGCCCTGGGTGCTTTTGAGTAAACTTGATCCGGGCGGGGCCATTTGAGGCCGGCGGGGAGTTCGCTATAACCGGCGCATGACCCGCCTGACCGAGGAAACCGAGGCCCGCCACGAGGAACGCCGCCAGCGCCTGGCGGCGCAGTTGCGCGCCAATCTCGGGCGCCGCAAGCAGCAGGACCGGGCGCGCCAGGAGACGGATGCGTCCGCGCCACCGCCTGAACCACAACAGCCTGAACCACAAAAGTCTGAAGGGGAGCCGCGCTGATGGCGGTGATGAGCGATATCTGGATCCGCGACATGGCCCGGCAGCAGGGCATGATCGAGCCGTTTGTGGAGGCGCAGAAGCGCGAGGGCACGATTTCCTATGGCCTCTCCTCCTATGGCTACGATGCCCGCGTGGCGCGCGAGTTCAAGATCTTCACCAACGTCAACAGCGCCGTGGTCGATCCGAAGCAGTTCTCGCCCAGCTCGTTCGTCGATTTCGACACCGATGTCTGCGTCATCCCGCCGAATTCCTTCGCCCTGGCGCGCACGGTGGAGTATTTCCGCATCCCGCGCGATGTGCTGGTGATCTGTCTGGGCAAAAGCACCTATGCCCGCTGCGGCATCATCGTCAATGTCACACCGCTGGAGCCGGAATGGGAAGGCCATGTGACGCTGGAATTCTCCAACACCACGCCGCTGCCGGCGAAAATCTACGCCAATGAAGGCGCCTGCCAGTTCCTGTTCCTCAAGGGCGACCAGCCCTGCGAGACCAGCTATCGCGACCGCGCCGGCAAATACATGGGCCAGCGCGGCGTCACCCTGCCTAAGCTCTGATCTGACGTTGGGCTCTGATCTGACCTTGGCAGCAAAGATTCCGGCGCTTCGCCTGAATTCCGCCAGAATCCGCCGTTAAGTCACCGGCCCAAGCGCCCCGTCCGGCTGGCAAAGCCGGGCGGAATGCTCTAGATACACACGCAATTGGCCACATTTCTGCGCCCGCCCGGCTGGTTGGCCGCGCGTGGGCCTCTCGGGTAGTTCAGCACATGGATCGCATTCGGTTGCGCGGCGGCAAGCCGCTCCAGGGCAGCATCGGCATCGGTGGCGCCAAGAACGCGGCATTGCCGCTGATGGCCGCCAGCCTGCTGACGGCGGAGACCCTGTCGCTGTCCAATGTGCCGCATCTCGCCGATATCGCCACCATGGCGCATCTGCTGCAGCAGCATGGCGTGGATGTGGCGATGGATGGCGGCAATGGTACCGCCGAGGGCCGCACCATCCACCTCACCGCCGGCCATATCGCCTCCACCCTGGCGCCCTACGACCTGGTGCGCAAGATGCGCGCCTCCGTGCTGGTGCTGGGGCCGCTGCTGGCGCGCTGCGGCGAGGCGGAAGTCAGCTTGCCGGGCGGCTGCGCCATCGGCACCCGGCCGGTGGACCTGCATATCGCGGCGTTGCGCGAAATGGGCGCCGAGATCGAGATCGCCAACGGCTATATCAAGGCGCGTGCGCCCAAGGGCCTCAAGGGCGCCCATATCCGCTTCCCCATGGTGTCGGTCGGCGCCACCGAGAATCTGCTGATGGCGGCCTGCCTGGCGGACGGCACCACGATCCTGGAAAATGCCGCGCGTGAGCCGGAAATTGGCGACCTGGCGCGCTGCCTGATCGCCATGGGCGGCCAGATCGAGGGCCTGGACAGCGAAACGCTCACCGTGCGCGGCCAGACCTCGCTGCATGGCGCGCGGCACATGATCCTGCCCGACCGCATCGAGACCGGCACCTATGCTGCCGCCGTCGCCATCACCGGCGGCGAGGTGGAACTGGTCGGCGCCCGGCCGGACCTGACCGAAGCGGTGAATGACAAGCTGGTGGAAGCCGGCTGCGTCATCACCGCCACGCCGCGCGGCATGCTGGTGAAGCGCAACGGCAGCCGGCTCAAGGGTGTCGATTTCCTCACCCAGCCGTTTCCCGGTTTTCCCACCGACATGCAGGCCCAGGTGATGTCGATCATGGCGGTGGCCGAGGGCGCCTCGATGATCACCGAAACGATCTTCGAGAACCGCTTCATGCATGTGCCCGAACTCACCCGCATGGGCGCCAATATCGTGGTGCATGGCTCTTCCGCCCTGGTGCGCGGCGTTGGCGAACTCACCGGCGCGCCGGTGATGGCCACCGATCTGCGCGCCTCGGTGTCGCTGGTGCTGGCTGGCCTGGCGGCCAAGGGCGAGACGATTGTGAACCGCGTCTACCATCTCGACCGTGGCTACGAGCGGCTGGAAGAGAAGCTCGCCGCTTGCGGCGCCGAAATCGAACGGCTCAAGGGATGAGCAAGCTGACGCCGCTCAAGCTGCGCGCCGAGGATGCCGAGGACATCACTGTGCTCTCGGCCTGCCTGCAGGATGCCACCTTGCAGCTGGCGGATATCGTCTGGCAGCCGAAGCAGCGCCGTTTCACCCTGGTACTGAACCGTTTCCGCTGGGAGGACGAGGCCCGCGATACCGTGCGCGGCGCCCGCCGGCTTGGCGCCAAGCCGCATTTCCGCAGCAAGGCCGGGCTGCATTTCGATGGCGTGCTGCGGGTGCAGCATCAGGGGCTGGAAGCAGCCGGGCCGCTGGAATTGCTCTCCGTGCTGGCCGAATTTGGCCCGGATGATCTTGGTGGAGCCCCGGCGGCGCGGCTCACCCTGGTTTTCGCCGGGGGTGGCGCCGTGCGCCTGGATGTGGAATGCATAGCCGCCGAATTGCAGGATATCGGCACGCCCTACCCGGTGCGCCGGGTACCGAAACATCAGACCGACGATCTCCAGTCATGACCCCGCCAGATTCCACTCTTGTCATGGCCCTGCCCAAGGGCCGCATCCTCAAGGAAGTGCTGCCCTTGCTGGCGCGCGCTGGCATCGTGCCGGAAGCAGATTTCCATGATGACAATTCGCGCAAGCTGCGCTTTGCCACCAGCCAGCCGGGCCTGGAGCTGATCCGCGTGCGCAGCTTCGATGTCGCCACCTTCGTCGCCTTCGGCGCAGCCCAGCTTGGTGTCGCGGGCAACGATGTGCTGATGGAATTCGATTATCCGGAAATCTACGCGCCGCTTGATCTCGGCATCGGCCATTGCCGCCTGAGCGTCGCCGAGCCGGCAGAGCTGAGCCAGTCCGACGACCCGCGGCGCTGGAGCCATGTCCGCGTCGCGACCAAATACCCGCATGTCACCCATGACTATTTCGCGCGCCGTGGCGTGCAGGCGGAATGCATCAAGCTGAACGGCGCCATGGAACTGGCGCCGACGCTCGGGCTGTGCCGCCGCATCGTCGATCTGGTCTCCACCGGCGCGACGCTGAAAGCCAATGGCCTGGTGGAAGTGGAAGTGATCGCTGAAGTGACCTCGCGGCTGGTGGTGAACCGCGCTGCGCTGAAAACCCGGCCGCGCGAAGTCGGTGGCTGGATCGAACGCGTCCGCGAGGTGGTCGATGCCGCTTGAACTGAATGACCGCGATGCCGATTTCGATACCCGTTTCGACGCCCTGGTGAAATCCAAGCGCGACGCCGAGGCCGATGTTGGCACGGTTGCCGCCAGCATCATCAAGGATGTGCGCAAGCGCGGCGATGCTGCTTTGCACGAACTGAACGCGAAATTCGACAAGGTCGATTCCGCCAAACTCGGCCTGCGCATTTCCCAGGGCGAGATGGACGCTGCCGCCCTACAGGTCGATGCCGACACCATGGCGGCATTGGAAACCGCCGCCGAACGCATCCGTGCCTTCCATGCCCGCCAGCAGCCGGCGGACGATTTCTTCACCGATGCCCAGGGGGTCAAGCTCGGCCATCGCTGGACCGCGCTGGATGCCGTCGGCCTCTATGTGCCGGGCGGCAAGGCGGCTTATCCGTCTTCCGTGCTGATGAACGCGCTGCCTGCCGTGGTTGCCGGCGTGCGCCGCATCGCCGTCTGCGTACCCACCCCGGGCGGCGAACTCAATCCCCTGGTGATGGCGGCGCTGAAGCTTTGCGGCATCACCGAAGCCTATCGCCTCGGCGGTGCGCAGGCCGTGGCGGCGCTGGCCTATGGCACGGAGACGATTGCCCCGGTGGACAAGATCACCGGCCCCGGCAATGCCTATGTCGCTGCCGCCAAGCGCCAGGTGTTCGGCCAGGTCGGTATCGATAATCCGGCGGGGCCGTCGGAAATCCTCGTCGTCGCCGACGCCGCCAACAATCCGGCCTGGATCGCGGCGGACCTGCTCAGCCAGGCCGAGCATGACGAAGTGGCGCAGTCGGTGCTGATCACCGACAGCGCCGCCTTCGCGATCAAGGTGCGCGAGGCGGTGGCGAAGCAATTGTCCAAGATGCCGCGCGGCAATATCGCGGCGGCAAGCTGGGCCAATTTCGGCGCGCTGATCACCATTGGCGATATGAACCGCGCCCCGGCGCTGATCAACCGCATCGCGCCGGAGCATCTCGAACTGGCGATCCACCAGCCGCATGAACTGGCCAAGGCGGTGCGCCATGCCGGCGCCATCTTCCTCGGCCGCCATACCCCGGAAGCCATCGGCGACTATGTCGCGGGGCCGAATCATGTGCTGCCCACAGCGGGCGCAGCGCGCTTCGCCTCCGGCCTCAACCTGCTCGATTTCATGAAGCGCACCACTTTGGTGGAATGCGACGCCGCTTCGCTGGCCCGCATCGGCCCGGCCGCCGCCAAGCTGGCCGCCGCCGAGGGGCTGCATGCCCATGGTTTGTCGGTTACGATACGTCTCGACTAGGTCCGCCGCTCGATGAACGCCAAAACCCTGCCCACCAACCACCGCCTCGTCGATGTGCAACTCGACGAGCGAACGCTGGTGCGCCGCTCCGCCGATATCGAGCATGAGCGCAAGGTGGCGATTTTCGATCTGCTGGAGCAGAACATCTTCTCGCCTATCGGCGCGCATGAAAATCAGGGGCCGTTCACGCTCTTCCTCGGCATCGAGGAAAACCGCCTGGTATTCGATATCCGCGATGCCGAAGCCATTCCGCTCGGCAAGATCATCCTGGCGCTGTCGCCGTTCCGGCGCATCGTGAAGGATTATTTCGAAATCTGCGACAGCTACTTCGAGGCAATCAAGACCGCGACGCCGTCGAAGATCGAAACCATCGACATGGCGCGGCGCGGCGTACACAACGAAGGCTCCACTTTGCTGATGGAGCGCCTCAAGGGCAAGATCGATACCGATTTCGATTCCGCCCGGCGGCTCTTCACGCTCATCTGCGTCCTGCACATTCGGGGCTGACCTGTGGAAGGCATGCCCGGCAGCGTGTTGTTCTGTTGCACCATGAACAGCATCCGCTCCCCGATGGCCGAGGGCATCCTGAAAAGCCTGTTTCCGCGCCAGGTATTCGCCGACTCGGTCGGCCTGCGCAAAGGCCAGCTCGATCCGCTGGCCGTCGAGGTGATGGACGAGATCGGCCTCGATATCACGCGGCACAAGCCGAAGAGCTTCGATGAACTGGAAGACTCGTCCTTCGACCTGATCATCACGCTATCGCCGGAAGCGCATCACCGCGCACTCGAGATGACCCGCACCATGTCCTGCGACGTGGAATTCTGGAATACCTTCGATCCCTCCATTGTCGAGGGCAGCCGCGAGCAACGGCTTTCCGCCTACCGCGAAGTGCGCGACACCCTGATGCAGCGCATCCGCAAGCGCTTCCCGAAATTCGGCACCCAGGGCGGCTAGGGCGATCGAGTAATTTGGCTTGAGTGTAATCCACCTCACCGGGTCATACCCGCGCACGCAGCTATCCCATTTAACGGTTAAACGGGACTCTCGCTTTCGCGAGAGTGACAAAAACTAAAAACACAGGCTGGCTGGATAGCCTCCATAATCTCGCCATTTTCCGGCTCTAAGTAGGCTGCGGCGCGATAGTAGCGTCCATACCCCACGGAGTCGCCCGATGCGTCTTGAAGCCCTTGCCCTTGCCCTTTTCCTGCTGGCCCACCCGGCCAATGCCCAGCCTGTTGTCAGCCAGCCGGCCGAGCCGCGCGGCACCACGCTGAGCCTGTCGGAGACCGCCGAGCGCGAAGTGACGCCGGACCTGCTGCGTGCCCGGCTGGCTGCCGAAGCCAGCGGCGACACCGCCGCCAAGGCCCAGGCGCAGGTCAATGCCGCGCTGGAAAAGGCCGTGGCCAAGGCCAAGGCCGCCGGGCTGCAGGTCGCCACCGGCGGTTACACCACCTGGGAAGACGCACCACGCGGGCCCAATGGCCAACTCACCGGCCCGCCGCGCTGGCGTGCCAGCGCGCAATTCAGCATCACCTCGAAGGATTCGGCGAAGCTGCTCGAAGCCGCCGGCACGCTGCAACAGGACGGCCTGCTGCTGCAGGGCCTAAGCTTCGAGGTATCGCGCGAGCTGCGCCGCAGCCTGGAGGATGACCTGACCCGCGAGGCCATCGCCCGGCTGAAGGCCCGCGCCGAACTCGGTGCCGCCGCTCTGGGCCAGGCCTTCGCCGGCTGGCAACAGGTGCGGATCGGCGGCGGGCTGCAGCAGCCGCAGCCGCGCATGATGGCCATGGCGATGTCTGCCAAGGCGATGGCGGCACCGGTTGCAGAGCCGGGCAGCCAGACCGTCAGCCTCACCATAGAGGGCGACGCCCGCCTTCAGTAAATAGAGGGCGATGCCAGGCTTCAGTAGCTTTTGGTTGTAGCAATCGCGTGATGCAGCCAGAGCGCGTCTTGGGTTGTTGGCATATGCCGCTATAATCAGCGGTATGCAGCAATCCGAGGCGCCCGTGACAGCAGCCCCGTTTCCGCCCAACGAGGCCGACCGCCTGGCGGCGCTGCACCGCTATGGCATTCTCGATACCCCCGCCGATCCGCGCTTCGACCGTATTGTGGCGCTGGCGGCGCGGCTGCTCGACATGCCGATCGCGCTGGTGTCGCTGATCGATGCCGAGCGGCAATGGTTCAAGGCCGGGCAAGGTATCGACCTGCCGGAAACGCCGCGCGACATTTCCTTCTGCACCCATGCCGTTGCCGATGGCGCGATGCTTGAAGTGTCGGATGCCCTGCGGGATACGCGTTTCGTCAACAATCCACTGGTCACTGGCGATCCCGGCATCCGTTTCTATGCCGGTGCGCCGCTGCTTGATGAAGCGGGCTATGCGCTCGGCACGCTTTGCGTGATCGACCGCAAGCCGCGGCAGCTCAGTGAGGACCAGCGTGCGCTGCTCAGCGATCTCGCCGGCATGGCGCAGGATGCCATGCAACTGCATCGCGCGCTGATCGAGGCCGAACGGGCCCAGGCCGAGGCGGAATACGCCAACCGCGCCAAGACCAATTTTCTCGCCTTCATGAGCCATGAATTGCGCACGCCGCTCAACGCGGTGATCGGCTTCGGCGAATTGATGGAAGCCGAGCCTTTCGGCCCGCTCGGCTCGCCGCGCTACAAGCATTATGCCGGCATGATCGTGGAAGGTGGCCGCCACCTGCTGGAAGTCATCAACGCCATCCTCGATCTCACCCGCATTGAATCCGGCAAGTTCACGCTGCAGCGCGAATCCATGGCGGTAGGCGAGGAAGTCGCCGTGGTCACCGGCCTGGTGCGGGTGCAGGGCGATGCCGGCAATGTCGCTTTGAAACTTGATGCCGCTGCCATCGGCGTCCTGCCGTCGATTTCCGCCGACCGCTCGGCGATCCGCCAGATCTTGCTCAACCTGATCGGCAATGCGGTGAAATTCACGCCTCCCGGCGGCCAGGTTTCTATCACCGGCGAAGTCCGGGGCGGCAAGCTGCGCCTGATCATCGCCGATACCGGCGCCGGCATCGCGCCAGAGGATCTGCGCCGGCTCGGCGAGCCTTTCTTCCAGTCCGGCCCCGTCATGGCACGTCGCGCCGAGGGCAGCGGCCTCGGCCTCGCCATCACGCGCCAGCTCATCACGCTGCATGGTGGCAGCCTCGAAATCGAATCCGAACTCGGAAAGGGCACCACCGTCACGGTGAGCCTGCCGCTGGCGTGATGCTGCCCGGCTGATGCCCCCTGCCGCTGGCGGCAGCCTTGGTTTTCGCTGGCCCCGGCCCGGTCACTTTCCCGAACGAACGTGCCGCCAGACCTGGCCTCGGGGCCTGGCTGGCACGGCGGCCTTGCCACCATGGTGAGCAAATAACAGCGGATTCAGTGGCTTACCGGGCTGCACCGACCTGCCCGGAGGGTCCCGCTTGGCGACAAAGCGTCGCGCTGCCGGCTTGATTTTCCTGGGGTTTGGACGCATGTTCGGCGCCGCTTGCGCCGGCCCGGGCTACTCCCGCCCGATTTCGGGCCCGATTTCGGGTTCTGGCGCGCAATTGTTCGGATCGAAAAGAGGGCTGATGTCCAAGGAAGCATTGCTGGAATTCCCCGGCGTCGTGTTGGAATTGCTGCCCAACGCGATGTTCCGCGTGAAGCTTGAGAATGACCACGAGTTGCTCGCCCAGGTGTCGGGCAAGATGCGCAAGAACCGCATCCGCGTGCTGGCCGGCGACAAGGTCATGGTGGAAATGACCCCCTATGACCTGAGCAAGGGCCGCATCACCTTCCGCTTCAAGTAAGTCCCGATGCCGCCGCTCGTGCTCGCTTCGGCGTCGCCCCGGCGGCTTTCGCTTCTGGCCCAGATCGGCGTGGTTCCAGCCCATGTGCTGCCCGCCGACCTCGACGAGACCCCGCTCCCCCGCGAAATCCCGCGCCAGCTTGCCCGCCGGCTCTGCCGCGCCAAGGCGGCGGCAACCGCTGCCGCGTTGCCCGCCGGCATCCCGCAAGACTGCCTGATCCTGGCCGCCGATACCGTGGTCGGCCTTGGCCGCCGCATCCTGCCCAAGGCCGAGACGCCCGAGGAAGTGGAAGCCTGCCTGCGGCTGCTCTCGGGCCGCCGCCACCGCGTCTATACCGGGCTCTGCCTGCTGCAAAATGGCGCCCAGGGTGTTACGCGCCGTGCCGAGCGCGTGGTGGAAACCGCCGTCTCCTTCAAGCGCCTCTCGGATGCCGAGATCGCCGGCTATATGCTGAGTGGCGAGGGCCTGGGCAAGGCCGGCGGTTATGCCATCCAGGGCCGTGCCGACCTGTTCGTCGCCCAATTGCAGGGCGGCTATTCCAACGTGGTTGGCCTGCCGTTGCACGAGACCGCTGCTCTGCTCGGCGGTTTCGGCTATCCCTTGTGGCCTACAGCATAATCTCACGCTATATAGGTGGGGCATGGCGAACGAATTGCTGATCGACGTCGGCCTCACCGAAACCCGCGTCGCGCTGGTCGAGGATGACCGGCTGGTGCATCTCGACCTGGAACGGCCCGACCGCGATTCCGCGCTCGGCGCGATCTTCCTTGGCCGCGTGCGGCTGATCGAGCCGGGTTTGCAGGCGGCCTATATCGATATCGGCCTGGCGCGCGACGGTTTCCTCAATGCCAGCGACCTGGCGCCGGATTTGTTTGGCGACAACAGCCGGCCGATCGAACAGCGCCTGGCGGAAGGCGATGCCATCCTGGTACAGGTGATCCGCGATCCGGTGGGCGAGAAGGGCGTCAAGCTCACCGCGCGCCCCAGCCTGCCGGGCCGTTTCCTGTCGCTCACCCCCTATGATTCCCGCATCCGCGTGTCCAAGCGCATCCTGGAGGATGCCGAGCGCATGCGGCTGGCTGCCTTGCTGCAAAGCATGCTGGGCCTGGCCGATCAGACGCCGGCGCAGGTCAGCCTGAAATTGCGCCGCAAGCTCGGCGAGCGCCGCGTCGGCAAGTCGGCATCGCCGGTGCCGGACCGCCGTGGCGAGGACCGCCGCCCGCCAATGGGCGCGCTGGTGGAAATGGCCGCCGAAAAAGCCGATCAGGAAGCGCTCGGCGCTGATCTGCAGCGACTTCGCGCGCGCTGGATCGCGATTGAGGAACGCCGCGCCAAGGCTACTGCGCCGGCGGAATTGTGGCGCGAGATGGGGCCGGTGGGCCGTGCGCTGCGCAACCATGTCGGCGCCAAGCTGGATACCATCCGTGTCAATGATGCGCGTGGTTTCGCTGAGGCACGCGCCTGGCTGTTCGAGCATGCGCCGGAACTGGTCGGCAAGCTGGAACGCTATGACGAGCCGGGCGCGCTGTTCGAACTCTTCGACATCGAGAGCGATATTGATGCCGCGCTGTCGCGCCGTGTCGCGCTGCCTTCGGGCGGCGCGCTGCTGTTCGGCGAGACCGACGCGCTTACCGCCATCGATGTCGATATCGCGCGCGGCGCGCGGCGCGGCAATGATTTCGAGGAACTGGCGTTGCGCATCAATCTCGATGCGGCGGAGGAAATCGCGCGCCAATTGCGGCTGCGCGGCATCGGCGGAATCATTGTGATCGACTTCCTGCACATGGATTCATCGGCCTACCGCGCCCAGGCGGTGAATGCGCTGCGCAAGGCCTTGAGCCGCGATCCGGCGGCAGTGAAGGTGCTCGGCATGTCGGCGCTCGGCCTGGTGGAGATGACGCGCAAGCGTATCGGCGAGCCGCTTGGCACGCGGCTGTTCGAGGCCTGCCCGACCTGCGACAGCGACGGCCATATCCCCTCCCTGCCCGCCGTGCAGGCGGAACTGATCCGCCGCGCCATGGCGGAAGCGGCCATGAGCCCACGCGGTTCCCGCTTCGCCATCGCCTGCGCGCCGGATGTGGCGGCCTTGTTCGGGCCGGACCTGCTCGGCCAGTTGGAACGCCGGCTCGGCGCCCATGTCGAGGTACGGCCCGAGGCCGGGCGGCGGCGCGAGGTTTTCAGCATCGACCGGGTGAATTGAAGTGACGGCCCGCACCTGCCCGATCTGCGGCAAGACAGTCGAGGGACCGGAAGCGGCGAAGCTTGCCCCGTTCTGTTCCCCGCGCTGCAAGGATGTCGACCTGCATCGCTGGCTCAGCGGCCAGTATGCCATACCGGCGGTCGAGCAGGACGACTCGGATGCCGCCGAGGATGGGCAGGCAGAGGCTTCAGGGCAGTCTGCCGGGCGCCGTCCGCTGCTGCATTGATGCTCCGCAGCCTGCCTTTAACTTATTGAAAAACCTAGCCGCTACTGTTGCTTTTTTGCACCACCAGCAGCAAAAAGCGGTTCTTCGCGACGGGAAAGGGCGGCGGCGCCCAAGCCGGCCCGGAATAGTCTTGCCCTGGCTCGGCAAATGCCTGATAAGTCTAGGGCTATAAAGCAGTAAGAGGTCGTAAGACGCCATGCTCGCAGCCCCGAAGTTCGATGGGTGGAAGAAGTTCGCCCTGGTTTCCGTTTGCTCGCTTGGCCTGTTGGCCGGCTGTGCCTCGGGCGGTTCCGCGCCCGCCACGGGTGGTTCCACCGCTGAAGCCGATGCGATCAATGATCCGCTCGAGCCGGTGAATCGCGCCATCCTCGAGTTCAACAAGGTCGTCGACCATTTCCTGCTCAAGCCGGCGTTGCTGGCCTATCAGCTGGTGCCGCCGCCGATCCGCGATGGCGTGCATAACGCGCTGCTGAATCTCAAGTCGCCGATCATCTTCGCGCATGACCTGCTGCAGGGCGAAAGCAACCGCGCTGGCGACACCGCCTCGCGCTTCGCGATCAATTCCACTATCGGCCTGCTCGGCATCTGGGATCCCGCCGCCAAGTGGTTCGGCCTGCCGGGCCATACCGAAGATGCCGGCCAGACGCTCGCCGTCTGGGGCGTCGGCGAAGGCCCGTTCCTGATGCTGCCGGTGCTCGGCCCCTCGAACCCGCGTGACTTGGTCGGCCTTGGCGTCGATTCCTTCGCCGATCCGTTCAACTGGTATGCCCGCAACATCGATGCCGATGGCTTCATCTATGGTCGCCTCGGCCTCACCGTGCTCGATACCCGCGATGAAGTCGGCGGCACGCTGGATGCGCTGGAGCGTACCTCGCTGGATTTCTACGCCAGCCTGCGCACCATCTATCGCCAGCGCCGCGCCGATGAAATCAAGAACCGTCCGGTGACGCAGAAGCCGACCGCGCCGAGCGTCAGCATGGCCGCCAAGCCGAGCGACGACATCGAGACCAAGCCGGCGACACGGTAAGCCGCGCTCTCACGCAAAGAATAGAAAAGGCGCCCATCGCGGCGCCTTTTTTGTTGTCCAACGCGTCGTCACCCCCGGGCTTGACCCGGGGGTCTCAGGCAACTCGGCATGAGATGCCCGCATCAAGTGCGGGCATGACGATATGTGTTTGTTCCTTTGTCACCCTCGCTTACGCGGGAGTGACAAAGGGTGTGACGGAACCGGCTACAGCTTGAGCCAATCTTCGCTGGCATCGGCGGCGAGCGCGGCGATGGCGGGGCGCGTCATGCGGTAGGGCAGCCAGGACTGGCGCTCGTCCTTCATGTGCTTGATGTCGAGGCGGTGATAGAAATCCCGCGTCGGATTCCAGTCCAGCACATTGAGGTCGACGCGCGGGCAATCGCGCTGCTTCGCAATCGCCGCGATGGCGGTGATCAATTGCCGGCCGATGCCGTGGCCGCGTGCCGTCTGCAGCACGAACAGATCCTCGATATAGATGCCGGCGCGGCCTTCCCAGGTCGAGTAATTGTGGAAGAACAGCGCGAAGCCGACCGCTTCGCCCTTGAGTTCGGCGATCAGCGCCTCGAAGCGGCGCGGTTCGGAAAAGCCGTCGCGCAACACGTCGGCCTCGGTGATCTTCACGCTGCTCGGCGGTTCCTTTTCATACGCCGCCAGCGCCTGCACCAGCCGCACGATGGTGGCGGCATCCTTGGCGGTGGCGGTGCGAACGATACTCTCACTCATACGACTCTCCCTTCGGCGACTTTCTCCTCGGCAGGCTTTTCCACTGCCGGCTTTGCCTTCGGCAAGGCGGCCAGCAAGGCCTCGCCGAACAGGCGGAATTCCTTAGCGCGTTGCGTGCCGCGGCGCCAGACCAGGCCGATCTGGCGCGCCGGCGGCTCGGCATGATCCGGCGTCATCACCGGCCGCGCCACCACATCGGTGCCGCGCAGGATGCCGGCCTGCAGCGCCAGGTCGGGCAGCAGCGTGACGCCAAGGCCGTTATCCACCATCTGCACCAGGGTATGCAGGCTGGTGGCGCCGACGCTTTCCCGGCGGGCCGGGCGCGGCAACTGGCAGGCATCCAGCGCATGATCGCGCAGGCAATGGCCATCTTCCAGCAGCAGCAGCGATTCGTTCTGCAGCGCCGGCAGCGGCACGCCGTTGGATTCCGCCAGCGGGTGATCGTTGCGGCAGGCGAAGCGGAAATGGTCGCTGAACAGCGGCATGGTTTCCACCGCGCGGGCCTCGATCGGCAAGGCAAGCAGCAGCAGGTCCAGCCGCCCGGCTTCGAGTTGCTGCACCAGCCGCGCGGTAAGGTCCTCGCGCAGGAACAGTTTCAGCTTGGGGAAGCGGCGGCGCAGGCTGCGCAGCACGCGCGGCAGCAGGAAGGGGCTCACCGTCGGGATGACGCCGAGATTGAGCGGTCCGGCCAGCGGTTCCGACACGGCGCGGGCCAGCAGCACCATTTCCTCGGCCTGGGCGAGCACTTCCCGCGCCTTGGCCGCCATCACCTGGCCCAAGGGGGTGAGCACCACCTTGCGCCGGGTGCGGTCCACCAGGGCGGCATCAAGCTGGGTTTCAAGTTCCTGGATTCCGGCCGAAAGCGTCGACTGGGTGACAAAGCAGGCCTCTGCCGCCTTTCCGAAATGCTTGGTTTCGGAAAGGGTTACCAGATAGCGGAGCTGTTTCAGGCTGGGCAGGTTTATCATCGGAAAAATCGATTAGTGTGACAATTTTAATCCGTTGGATCGATTAGATAGCTTTCTGTAGCTTCCCCGTCAAGGCAGCGGCAACGCTGCCCCAGCCCCGGATCGAAACGAGCCCCAGCCAACCAGGTGGGGCCATAAATCAGGAGAGTAAAATGCTGACCATTGGCGATGCCTTCCCGAGCTTCAACCTCAAGGCCGTGGTGTCCACCGACATCAAGAATGCCTTCACCGACATTTCCAACGCCACCGACAAGGGCAAGTGGAAGGTCGTGTTCTTCTGGCCGAAGGACTTCACCTTCGTCTGCCCGACCGAAATCGCCGCCTTCGGCAAGCTGAACAGCGATTTCAACGACCGTGACACGGTGGTCTATGGCGTGTCGACCGACTCTGAGTTCGTGCATCTGGCGTGGCGCCAGAACCATGCCGACCTGAAGGCGCTGCCGTTCCCGATGCTGGCCGACATCAAGCGCGAGCTGAGCCAGGCGCTCGGCATCCTCGACAAGAATGAAGGCGTCGCGCTGCGCGCCACCTTCATCGTCGACCCGGAAGGCGTGATCCGCTTCGTCTCGGTGAACGACCTCTCGGTCGGCCGCAACCCGGCGGAAGTGCTGCGCGTGCTCGACGCGCTGCAGACCGACGAACTCTGCCCCTGCAACTGGCAGAAGGGCGAGGACGTGCTGAAGCCGGCTGCCTAAGCAGCGAAGCAATACCCCGCCGTGCCGATCCTGAAGGTCAGGCGCGGCGGGGCTCTCTCTCCCCGGAGGATTTCCCATGTCGATCGAAGTGCTGAAGAACCGCCTGCCCGAATACGCCAAGGACCTGAAGCTGAACCTGTCCTCGCTCGCCGCCGAGCAGGGCCTGACGCAGCAGCAGCGCGCCGGCACCTTCGTCGCCACCGCGCTGGCGGCGCGCGAGCCGAGCGTGATCCAGGCCGTGCTCGCCGAATTCGGCACCCAGCTCAGCCCAGAGGCGCTGCAGGCCGCCAAGGCCGCCGCCGCGATCATGAGCATGAACAACATCTACTATCGCTTCGTGCACATGATGGGCGATCAGTCGGCCTACAAGACCATGCCGGCCAAGCTGCGCATGAACGTGATTGGCAAGCCCGGTGTCGAGAAGTTGGATTTCGAACTCTGGTCGCTCGCCGTCTCCGCCATCAATGGCTGCGGCATGTGCGTGGAAGCGCATGAGCATGAGCTGACCAAGGGCGGCCTCGAAGCCGAGAAGATCCAGGCCGCCGTGCGCATCGCCGCCACCGTGCATGCGGTTGCCGTGACGCTGGAAGGCGAGGCCGCGGCGGTTGACGCGGTGCAGGCCCAGGCTGCCGAGTAACGTGGCTGTCGAGTAAGGCGCGGCCTGAAGTAGACGAACCCCCAGCAACCCACCGGCTCCTGGTTGCCGGCAGGGTTGCCCAGGGCCGCCGGACATGATCCCCATCCTGTACGGCGGCCCTTCTTTTGCTATTTCAGGCCAGGCTCCAATTCAATCGCGGCAGTCAATTCAACCAACGCGGTCGCACCCCACCGCTTGACCGCGCCAGAGTGATTGGCGTCAATGCACTTATGTACACGCCGCCCATCAGCCTGCTGGCGCATCCTGGTTTCGATCTGGGCCTGTGTGGCGAATCAGATGATCTGAAGCCGCATCTGCTCAATGCGCCGCTGGTGCAATTGCTGCAAGACTGGCAGAGCGCCGGCAAGGATGGCCGGCTGCCCGGCCGCAATGCCTTCCCGCCCGAGCGTCTCCGCTATGTGCTCGGCAATCTCGTCATGCTGGATGTGGAGAACAGGCCCGAAGGCGGGCCGGAATTCCGCTACCGCGTCTTCGGCTCGAATTTCTCCTTCGCGCGCGGCTTCGATCTCACCGGCAAGACGCTGGCGGAACATCCCGATCCCAATGCTGCCACGCGGGCATACCCTGCCTTCAGCGAGGTATTGCGCCGCCGCCAGCCCCTGCTCGGACGCTGGAGCATGGCGGATCAGCATGGCGTGATGCTGCTGGCGGAAATGATCGTGCTGCCGCTCTCGGATGATGGCGTCACGGTCAACCGCCTGCTGGCCGGCCAGTTCAATCAGCCGCTCAGTCTCGAGCTTGAACGCAGCCGCGCCGCGCTCGAAATCGTTTACGCCGAACCGGAATTGCTTGGTCTGCGCCTGCGCCATGCCGGATTGCTGCGCCTGCTTGCCGATTGGCGGATCTGGCGCGGCACGCGGCGTTATCCCAGCCGTGCCGATGTGCAGCCCGAGAAATTGCGGTATCTGCTCGGCAACCTGTTTCTGCTCGATGTGGTGCCGCAGGAAAACGCCCCACCCCGCTTCCGTTACCGCCTGTTCGGCTCCAACGTGGCGCGCTTCCGTGGCTATGATTTGTCGAACCGGTTTCTCGACCAGCATCCCGATCCCAGCCTCGGCGCCATGGCGCAGCAGGGTTATGCGCCGGTGGCGATCTATGGCCGGCCGCTCTGGGTCGACCTGATCGATAGCAGCGAAGCCAGGCTCGGCAGCCGCTTCGAAGGCCTGATCCTGCCGTTATCCAGCGATGGCGAGACGGTGGATATGGTGCTGGCCGCCCAGATATTGCGATGAGTGTCGCCGCGGAAGCCTTGCGTGACTTCTGGCAATGCCAGCTTGTCGATGGCCCGGAGCTGTTGTCGCCGCTGCTGCGCCAGCCGGAACTGCGCCAGATGCTGATCCACTGGCAGAACATGCTGCGCAACCGCGCCGGCCAATTGCCGAGCCGCGCCGATTTCGCGCCGGAGGATTTTCGCGCCAGCCTCGGCCATGTGGTGATGTTCGATGTGGTGCCGCAAGAAAATGCCGTGCCGCGTTTCCGCTATCGCCTCTATGGCAGCCATTTCACCTTCGCGCGCGATTTCGATCTGACCGGCCGCTTCATCGAGGAGCACCCCAATCCGCATTTCGCCGGCCTGGCGGCGCGGCAGATGCAGCAGGTCTGCGCCACGCGGCTGCCGGCGCTCGGCATCGGCCGCTTCCGCCAGGCGGACAATCTCGACTACAGCATCGAGGCGCTGTCGCTGCCGCTCGCCGATGATGGCTGCCATCCCGATGTCATCCTGGTTGGCCAGTATGATCATCGCGTGTCGGAATCGCCCTTGCCGATGCGCTGCAACATCGCAGAGCCGGCCTTGCTGCGGCCCTGGCTGCAATCGGATCAGCTTCGCGCATTCTATGATCTGTGGTTCGATATCGCGGCGAAGCGGCGGCCACGGCGCGAGGATTTTCCACCCGAACGGCTGCTGCCCTGGCTCGGCCGCGTGCTGCTGGTGGAGCGTGATGCCAGCGCCGCACGGCTGCGCTATCGCCTGGTCGGCACGCAGCTCACCGAACAGCGCGGCTTCGATCTCACCGGCCGTTATCTCGATGAACATCCCGATGCGGATTTCGGTGCCAGCATAAGCTGGCTCGGCCTCGAGGCGCTGCGGCTCGGCCGCCCGGCCTGGTATCGCGGCGATGGCTACACGCAAAGCGGCTTTTCGCTGCGCATCGAGGGCGTCGGCCTGCCATTGGCCAGCCAGGGCGAGGCGTATGACATGCTGCTGGTCTGCCAGGTGCCTACCGGCGATATGCCGACTTGAAGCGGCCGCCTTGCGGCCCTAAATAAATAGTAGCGCCGGGACGGCCCGGCCGCTTCGCTTTCATCGCGATGGGGACGGCCCCGTCATCCCCCGGATACCGTCCACTCCAGGTATCCGCTATTCCGGAGCTATCCCATGGCATGGTTGATTCTGCTGCTGGCTGGCCTGGCCGAGATCGGCTGGGCGGTCGGCTTGAAATATACCGAAGGATTCTCCCGCCTGATCCCCAGTCTGCTCACCGTCAGCGCCATGATCGTCAGTCTGGCGCTGCTCGGCCTGGCGCTGAAAACCCTGCCGCTTGGCACCGCCTATGCGGTGTGGACCGGTGTCGGCACGGTCGGCACCGCCTTGCTCGGCATCTGGCTGTTCGGTGAAAGCGCCGACCTGCTGCGGCTAGGCTGCATCGCCCTGATCGTCGCCGGCATTGCCGGGCTCAAGATCCTCAGCCCGGCCTGAGCCTCAGCCGTTCGGCAGCATGAAGGCCGTGGGCTGCGGTGCTTCGCGTGGCAGGAATGCCAGCTTGATGCGTTGCAGCCGCTCGGCCAGCGCGGCAAATTCGCTGCCGTCTTCGCCGCGCAAGGCTTCCGCGATACGGTCAAAGCGCTCGGCGCCGATCTGGCTGCGGCCATCCTGCATCGCCGAAAGTGCGCCCTCGAAATAGGCCCGGCCGAGATTGCCAGCTTCCAGCCTGCCGCGCGTCGCGGCGGGCAGGAAGTCATAGACGATATGCGGCAGCCAGTCGTTGGCGATGCGCAGGCTGCTCAGCGCGAAGGGCCGCACCGTGGAATTTTTGCTGGCTGGGCTGCCGTCGATATGGTTCTGCTCCAGTTCAGCCATGAACAGGTCGCTGGCGGCACGCGCCCCGGCGCCATCGCGCAGATAAAGCTTCGCCGACATCATCGGCAGCAGTAGCATGGTGGCGACATCGCGATGCAGCACACCGCCTTCGCGCAGCAGCCGCGCACGGTAGCGCTCCACCGCCGCCACAGCACCGTGCAGATCGGCCTTCTGGCGCAAGGCAAGCAGGCGCAGTTGCGGCAGGCCGACCAGCAGCTTGTCATGGGCGTCGCGTACATAGAGATTGCCATAGGCAACCCAGTCATGCGCCTCAATGCGGTCCATCCAGGCCAGCGCGCCGGCGACATCGTCGCGTTGCAACAGAATCGAGGCGCCAAGCAGTTCGGCATTGGCCGAGAGCGCACGCAGGCTGGCATTGCCATCATTGCCAAAGGCATCGCGGCTGGCATAGGCCGTGGTCAAGGCCTCGAGCGGCCGTTCGGCATGAATGTAGAGATAGGTGATCTGCCAATGGGCGGCGGCCTGGATAGCGCGGGCATATTCGGTCTGCGGCGCCGCCTTGCCATGGGCCATCGCCTCGGAGCAGGCGGTGATGCCGCGCTCTGCGGGCCGCAACTGACTTAGCGCCATGCAGCGGTTCATGCTCGCAGCGGCGCCGAGATCGCTGTTCGGCCGCGCCAGAGCGAGTTCCTCGAAACGCGCGGCGGCAAGCGGATAGCGCCCGGCACGCAGATCGGCGAAAGCGGCGTCGTAAATGCGGCGGTCATTGTCGGCCTGGCCGCCGGCGCAGGCGGCGAGCAGTAGGGGCAGCAGCAGGAGAAGCGGGCGCATATTTACCGGAGGTGGTGGTTTTTGCGGCAGAATTGCCCGCCTCCGCGCGAAGTGCAAGCCGGTGCGTCTAGTCTGGCGCTGCCGGGCTGACCAGCAGCAGGGCGCCATCTGCGCCGGTGACGGTGACGATGCTGCCGGCCGGCAGATCGGGACCGCTGACCGGCCACACGGTATCGCCCAGCCGCATCTCGCCCCGGCCATTCTCCAGCGCGGTTTCCAGCCTGCCGCGTTGGCCGATCAGCCGCGCCGCGCCCTGGTTCACGCTAGGCTCAGGCTCCGGTCCGGCGCGGCGGCGCAGCCACAGGCCAAGCCCGAGCCAGCCCAGCGCCAGCAGCGCGAAAATACCAAGCTGTGTACCGGCACTGAGATCGGGCAGCAGCCAGAGCAGCAGGCCGAGCGAGAAGGCAGCGGCGCCGAACCAGATCAGCACCGCACCGGGCATGATGACCTCAAGCGCCGCCAGCGCCGCGCCAAGCGCCAGCCAATGCCAGGGTTCGGGATGGAAGGGCAGGGTCATGGTTGGCTATTCCGCCGCGTTAAACGTCATCCAGCGGCGCACCCCAGGGGCGGGCTGGTGGCACAGGTGCAGTGGTCTCGGCCGGCTTCGGCCCGGTGGCACGGGCCGGCATGCTGCGCGGTTTCGCCTGGCGGCCGGCGCCATCATTGCCGCTCGTATCCGGCCCCAGCGCATGGCGGGCCAGATCGGCAATGCCGCCCAGCGAAGCGATCACGCCGCTGGCTTCCATCGGCATGAAGACCAGCTTCTGGTTCGGGCTTTCGGCGAACCTGGCGAAAGCCTCGACATATTTTTGCGCCACGAAGTAGTTGATCGCCGCCACGTTGCCGTCGGCGATGGCCTGACTCACCATCTGCGTCGCCTTGGCTTCCGCTTCCGCCAGCCGCTCGCGCGCCTCGGCGTCGCGCTTGGCGGCTTCCATGCGGCCCTCGGCTTCCAGCACGGCGGCCTGCTTGGCGCCCTCGGCGCGCAGGATACTGGCCTGCTTGGCGCCTTCGGCGGTGAGGATTTCGGCGCGCTTCTCGCGCTCGGCGGTCATCTGCTTGGCCATGGAATCGAGCAGGTTCTGCGGCGGCTGGATGTTGCGCAGCTCGATGCGGGTGGCCTTGATGCCCCAGGCCAGGGTCGCCTGATCCACCACCGACAGCAGGCGGCGGTTGATCTGGTCGCGCTGTGAGAGCACTTCATCCAGGTCCATGGCGCCGATCACCGAACGCACATTGGTCATCGCCAGGCTGGACAGCGCGAAGAGCAGGTCCTGCACCTCGTAGGCCGCCTTCACCGGGTCCAGCACCTGGAAGAACACCACGCCATCGGCGGTGACGGTGGCGTTGTCGCGCGTGATCACTTCCTGGCTCGGGATGTCGAGCACGGTTTCCATCAGCGACAGCTTGTGCCCGATGCGGTCGACATAGGGGATGATCACCGACAGGCCGGGGGTGAGGGTGCGGATATACTTCCCCAGCCGCTCCACGGTCCATTGCTGGCCCTGCGGCACGGTCTTGACGCCAGCGAAGATGGTGACGCCGACCACCAGCAGAAACAGAACGGCTATGATCAGACCGGGGGAGATTTCCATGGGAGTGCCCTTGCGGTGGAACTTCTCCCACAGATTGGCATTACTGGCAGCTTTTACAAGCCCGGCTAGACTTCCAGCCATTCCTTGCGGATGGCGGCATCGGCCTGCAACTGCGCCGGGCTGCCCTCGAACACCATATGGCCATGGCCCATCACGTAAAGCCGCTGCGAGATTTTCAGCGCGATGGTCAGTTTCTGCTCCACCAGCAGGATACTGACGCCGCGCTCGGCGATGCGCACCAGCAGCTTGCCGACATGCTCCACCATCATCGGCGACAGGCCCTCGGTCGGCTCGTCCACCATGATCAGGTCGGGATCGCCCATCAGGGTGCGGCACATGGTCAGCATCTGCTGCTCGCCGCCCGACAGCACACCGCCCGGCGCCTCCGCGCGTTCGGCCAGGCGCGGAAAGATGTCGTACATATCCTGGATGCTCCAGCGGCCGCTTTTGCTGGCATGCTTCTGGCCGAGATAGAGGTTCTCGCGCACCGTGAGGCCAGGGAAGATGTCGCGGTTCTCCGGCACGTAGCCCAAGCCCAGATGGGCAATTTCATGCGGCTTCCGGCCGACGATCTCCTGGCCCTTGAAGCGGATCGAGCCTAATGGGGGCACATCGCCCATGATCGCCTTGATCGTGGTGGAGCGGCCGACGCCATTGCGGCCCAGCAGCGAGACGATCTCGCCCTCGCGCACATCGAAGCTGACGCCATGCAGGATATGGCTCTTGCCGTAATAGGCGTTGAGGTCGCGGACTTCGAGCAGATTGCCGGTCATCTCAATGCTCCGCTTCCATCGCTTGACCCAGATAGGCTTCACGCACCGCCTTGTTGTTGCGGATCGCCGCCGGCGCGTCGCTGGCAATGATCTGGCCATAGACCAGCACGGAAATGCGGTCGGCCAGATCGAACACCACGCCCATGTCATGCTCCACCATGATCAGGGTGCGGCCTTCGGAAATCTTCTTGATCAGCGCCACGGCATGATCGGTTTCCGAACGACTCATGCCGGCGGTGGGTTCGTCCAGCATGATCACGTCGGCACCGCCGGCGATGGTGATGCCAATTTCCAGCGCCCGCTGCTCAGCATAGGTCAGCACGCCGGCCGGGATGTCGCGCCGGGCGGCGAGGCCGATGCGTTCCAGCACCGATTGCGCCAGCTCGTTGGCGTCGTTCAGTTTGCGCACATTGTGCCAGAAGGAATATTTGTAGCCCAACGACCACAGCACACCGCAGCGCACATTCTCGAACACGGTTAGCCGGGGAAAGATATTCGTGACTTGAAAGCTGCGGCTCAGGCCCTTGCGGTTGATCTCGAACGGCTTCCGCCCGGTGATATCCTCGCCTTTCAGCGCGATGCGCCCGGCGGTAAGCGACAGGCGGCCGGAGATGAGGTGAAACAGCGTCGATTTGCCGGCGCCGTTCGGGCCGATGATGGCATGGCGTTCGCCGGCCTTGATATCCAGCGACACGCCGCGGATGATCGGCGTGGCGCCGAAGCTCTTGTGCAGGTCCTGCAGGGAGAGGGCGATGGCGGTCATGGCTCAGGCCCTCCCCTGGATCGAGGGTGTCAGAGCATCGTTCCAGGCGCGTTTCAGCACCGGCGCGCAGCGGTAGCCGAGATAGAGCCCGGCGATGATCAGCACCAGGGCGATGATCCAGGGCGCCGCCATGTTGGATTTATAGGCGATGCCGAACAGTTTCATCGCCGGCCCGTCGGTGGCGGTCTTTACGAGTTGATGATGTGCCGTCTCGATCAGGGTGACGAGGCCGAGGAAGCCGAGTGCCGCGGGCATCGCCATCAGGCCATAGGCCGGCAGGATGCGGGTGAGCGTGCGGTTCTGCAGCAGCGGCAGATGCATCGCCAGCAGGCCGGCGATGCCATAGGGGGCGAACATCACCATGACGATGAACAGCAGGCCGAAATACAGCAGCCAGGCACCGGTGATATCGGAGAGCATGACCTGCAGCAGCGTCACCAGAATGGCACCAAGGATCGGGCCGTAGAACAGCCCGATGCCGCCGATATAGGCCATCAGCAGCACCACGCCGGATTGCGCGCCAGAGACGTTGACCGCATTCATCAGTTCGAAATTGATCGCCGCCAGGCCGCCGGCGATGCCGGCGAAAAAGCCCGAGGCGCAGAAGGTGATGAAGCGGATCATCTGCGTCGAATAACCGACGAATTCGGCGCGTTCCGGATTCTCGCGCACCGCGTTGCACATGCGGCCCAGCGGCGTGCGGGTGTAGGCATACATCGCCACGATGCAGATGAAGCACCAGAAGGCGATCAGGTAATAGACCTGGATCTGCGGCCCGAAGCTGATATCGAACAGCCGCAGCAGCTTGGTGCGGTTGGCGGTGACGCCTTCCTCGCCGCCGAAAAAGCCGCGCAGGATCAGGGAGAGCGAGAAGATCAGTTCGCCTAAGCCCAGTGAGATCATGGCGAAGGCGGTGCCGGCGCGGCGTGTCGAAACGCTGCCGAAAATGATGCCGAACAAGAGCCCCATGGCGCCGCCGGCCAGCGGCACCAAAGGCAGCGGGATCGGCAGCTTGCCGGCCGTGACGATATTCATGGCATGCACGGCGAGGAAACCGCCGAGACCATAATAGACCGCATGGCCAAAGCTCAGCATGCCGGTCTGGCCCAAGAGCATGTTATAGCTCAGTGAGAATATCACCATGATGCCCATCAGGCACATGGTGGTGAGCGCGGCGCCGGAGGTGAAAATCCGCGGCAGCGCGATCATCACCACGATGATCGCGGCCCAGACCCAGTAGCGGCGGATGAGAGAGGGTTGCTGTATCGTCATGGCGCTCATCTCAGGTATCCCGCGTGCCCATCAGCCCGGTGGGCCGGAAGACCAGGATCAGCACCAGCATCAGATACGGCACCACCGGGCCGATCTGCGCCACTGTCACCTGCCACAGATCCGACAGCGCGCCCTGCATCGGCCGCGCCATGCCCAAAAGGCTCAAGGCATCGCCGAGTGAATAATTCACGGCGATGGCGAAGGTCTGGATCAGGCCGATCATCAGGGAGGCGATGAAGGCGCCAGGCAGCGAGCCGAGGCCGCCGAACACCACCACCACGAACAGAATCGGGCCGAGCACATGCGCCATGCTTGGCTGCGTCACCAGGGCCGGGCCGGCGATCACGCCGGCAATCGCCGCCAGGCCGGAGCCGACGCCGAACACCAGCATGAACACGCGCGGCACATTGTGGCCCAGCATCGCCACCATGTTGGGATGGCTTAAGGCCGCCTGGATGACCAGGCCGATGCGCGAGCGGGTGAGGATCAGCAGCAGCACCAGGAAGATCGCCACCGAGATCAGCAGCATGAACATGCGGAAGGCGGGATAGGTGGTGCCGAACAGCGTGAAGGCGGAGAAATCCAAGAGCGGCGGCACGCGGTAATCCACCGGCAGCTTGCCCCAGATCATCTGCACCATTTCCTCGATCACGAAGGCGAGGCCGAAGGTGAACAGCAATTCCGCGACATGGCCATGCTTGTGCACCAGCCTGAGGCCCCAGCGTTCGACCCCGGCGCCGATCAGGCCGACCAGGATGGGGGCGGCGATGAGCGCCACCCAGAAGCCGAGCCACTGGCTGAGCTGGAAACCGAAATAGGCGCCCAGCATGTAGAAGCTGGCATGGGCGAAATTCAGCACGCCCATCATGGAAAAGATCAAGGTGAGGCCAGAGGCCAGGAGAAACAGCAGCATGCCGTAGAGCACGCCATTCAGCGTCGAAAACACCACCAGTTCAAGCAAGGCCGATCCCCCTGAAAAGCCCCCAAGAAGAAAAATGGCGGCGGCTTGTTGGCGCCGCCGCCATTCTACGCCACTTCAGCTCGGCTTCGCCATCTTGCAGGTGGTCGGCACGTCGGTGTCGGCCATCTTCACCGTTGCCGCCGTCTTCCAGCCCCAGCCGGTGCCTTC